>Ga0163150_10000041_pt1 | contig 212276 bp, 216 predicted proteins | sample OliLakLV19P2IB_FD_148628 | JGI IMG/M metagenome (GOLD analysis project Ga0163150, IMG submission 148628) | Freshwater microbial mat bacterial communities from Lake Vanda, McMurdo Dry Valleys, Antarctica - Oligotrophic Lake LV.19.P2.IB | ecosystem: Environmental > Aquatic > Freshwater > Lake >... | reverse complement strand
TGCCCGGGTTGATCCGGACGCAGTCCACGATCTCAGCCGCTTTCAATGCCAGCCGATGGTCGAAATGAATATCCGCGATCAGCGGCACGGTCATCGCCGCTTTGATCTTAGGCAGCACCGCCGCTGCTGCGTCGTCCGGCACGGCCACGCGGATCACTTCGCACCCTGCCGCCTCCAATTGGAGAATTTGCGCGATCGTCGCTGCGACATCGCGCGTGTCGGTCGAACACATCGACTGCACGGACACGGGCGCGTCTCCGCCGATCTTGACGTTTCCAACTTGAATCTGCCGCGTTTTCCGTCTCGTGATGTGCATTGGATCTAGATCCGCTTGACGTCTAACGTTTCACGTCTTCAATCAGCTCCCCTGTTCATCTCCATACGACAGCCGACCGACCGATGAAGCAAGGGTGAACTTCTCCCGTGAGGAAGCCGGTGTCTTGCCGATTAATTCCTTCACGTTCTGATAGATACCTTCCGCCGTCAACCCATATCGTTCGCGCAGGAAATCCTGCGGTCCTTGCTCGATGTACCAATCCGGCAATCCCAGAACCTTCGTCGTCACTTCCGTCACACCGCCATTGGACAAGGCTTCGAGAACGGCTGAACCGAACCCACCCATCTTGCAGCCTTCTTCAACCGTCACCACATATCGAACGCGCTTCGCCACCTCGACGATCAAGTCCTGATCCAGCGGCTTCACAAAGCGCGCATTTACTACCGCCGTGGAAATACCTTCTTCCTCAAGCCGTTTTGCCGCCGCCAACGCTTGTGAAACCGGCACACCGATAGCCACGATCGCCACCTCCGTGCCATCGCGCAACAACTCTCCCTTCCCGACCGGCAACGCCATCGGCTCCTGATCCATCGGGACACCCAGACTCAGTCCGCGCGGATACCGTATCGAGGCAGGCCCGTCATGCTGGAGGCAGGTTTTCAGCATATGCTGCAGCTCATTTTCATCCTTCGGCGCCATAACAACCATGTTCGGCATGTGGCGCAGAAACGCATAATCAAATGCTCCATGGTGCGTTGTCCCGTCTTCCGCAACCAGACCGCCGCGATCGATGCAGAAGGTCACCGGAAGATTTTGCGTAGCGACATCGTGCACCACCTGGTCGTATGCACGCTGCAAAAAGGTGGAATACAACGCCACTACCGGACGGAGGCCCTGTGTCGCAAGACCCGCCGCAAATGTCACCGCATGTTGTTCAGCAATCCCCACGTCATAGATTCGGTCCGGAAACTCTTTCTCGAAAATATTGAGGCCGGTCCCTTCGCACATCGCAGCCGTAATCGCAACAATCCGTTTATCCGCTCGGGCCAGCTTGACCAACGATTCGATGGCGATCTGCGTATAGGACGGCCGCGCCGCTTTGTTCGCCGGTGCCCCGGTTTCCCGGACAAAAGGCGGGCAGGCATGGAACCACACGGGATTGTTTACCGCTGGCTCATAGCCCAAGCCTTTTTTCGTAATGACATGGAGCAACACCGGCCCCTTCATCTTCAGCACATTTTCCAAGGTGGGCAGCAGATGCTCGAAATTATGTCCGTCAATCGGCCCCGCATACCTGAACCCAAGTTCTTCAAAGAGCAGACCGGGGAGGATCGCTCCCTTGGCTAGCTCTTCAGCCCGACGGGCCCACTTCTGCATATCCTGCCCGATGTGGGGGATTTTTCCCAATAGTTGCCCTGTTTCTTCCCGCATCTTGCCATAAAAATCTCCGGTGATGGTCCGGTTCAAATAGGAGGAAATGGCTCCGACATTCTTCGAGATGGACATTTGATTGTCGTTTAGAATCACCACGAAATCTTTCCCCAGCCCTCCGGCATGCTGCAGGCCTTCCATCGTCATCCCGGCCGTCATGGCGCCGTCCCCGACAACACAGACCACTTTATGTTTCTGTACCAATTGCTCACGGGCGGCGACCAGCCCAAAGGCTGCGGAGACGCCGGTACCAGCATGGCCCGCGTTGAATGTGTCGTAGACGCTCTCCTCACGTTTGGTGAACCCGCTCATTCCCCCGTACTGTCGGAGCGTGTGAAACTGTTCCCGACGCCCGGTGAGTAGTTTATGCGCGTAGGCTTGATTGCTCGTGTCCCACACGATCTTGTCCTTGGGGGTATTGAGCAGGTAGTGCAATGCCACCGTGAGTTCAATCACTCCGAGGTTCGAAGCCAGGTGACCTCCAACAGATGAGACCACGCCGATAATCTGCTCCCGCAGCTCCTGGCACAAGGCAGGAAACTCCGTCGGTGAGAGCCGTTTCAGGTCAGCGGGGCTCTGAATGGTCTTCAAAATCGACATGAGCGATACTCCTTTACGTGAACGCATACGTCTGTAACACCGAGCCAGACCAGGCTAAGCACTGGCGAAGCAGTGTGGCAGTTTACGACGCTCGCTGGGATGAGTTTCACATGGCAATCCCATGTTGTCAAGGTGTTAGCCAGCTTCCATCGAAACTCCCGCATCACTCATGACTCCAGTCTATAGGTCAACAATGTCGAGAGCGTGAAGTCTGCTGCGCTCCCGGTAATGAAGTCGAGATTTTCGACCCCGTAGCCTTGCCATAAGAGGTGTTGCGTCAATCGGTAGCTGAACCCCAGCACCGATTCCGCCACGCCCTTATCCAGCGTTCGCGTGCCCGCACCGTGGAATGGTGAGGAGTAATAATCGAACTGCGTCGTGAAGGAAAGATTCTCCGACCACAGATATTCCACGGCGACAAGCCCGGATATCGTCGGTTGGAGAGCTATCCCCGCAATCCGCCCGGTCGGGACCACTCCATTAAGGTTGCCATAGAGCACCCAACGACCACCGAATCCTTTTTCAGCCGCTAAACCAAACCCGACATCCGGGCTGCCACTCCCGAAGAATTGCCCTTCATCCCCCGTGGGAAGCTTGAGCGCCGTACGGGCTGACAGTGCCGGCAACAAGGCAGTCTCTTGCAGCAATTGGTACTTGCTCATTACCGTACTGTCGCCCAACCCGACGACTCCTTCACGTCCGCTCGCGACGGTCCGCCCCCCGCGTGAGATGTCGAATACATAGCCCGACTGCCTCAGTGCGTCGCGAGCCGGCGCCAAGCCGGTTGTCGCCCGTTCAACTGCCTGGATGGGTCCATCCAGGAACCCCCGACTGCGATAGAGCACGGGAACTTCCACGGAGAGTTCCCAGCGCTCCGTCGCCCCGTACCGGAGAAACATACCGGATCGCAGGGTTTCAAACTTCATCGTCACGCTGGCTTGAGGACCTTGATCGCGAAAAATGCTGGCGGTTTCGGCGAGTTCCAATCGAAAATCAAGCACCCCCTTCTTCAGCACGGCGGCGCGATCACCCGGCATGCTCAAGACCAGCTGCTGGATCGGCTGGAAATTTCTGACAGGGAACGGACCAAAACCCTCTGCCCCAACCAGTGCGGGCTGGAAAGCAAGGGAAACGAGGAATGCGCTAACGACTACTCGATAAACCACCGACCAACATCGGACTTTCACGATATCTCCTGCTCTCAGGTAATCAGAGGGTGCGCTTATCCCACCGCTAAACATTCGAGCCTGCACCCCCGCTTCCAGCTGCCTGATTACGTTCATTAGCAGGCAGTCAACGACACGCTCAAGACTCTCCCGACAGGTCCGTTGCTTTCCAAGAGCCATAACGTTCTGCGCAGGATAGTGTGAGAAAGGGGTGCTTGGCTATCCCTCAAGAGGTGGGGAACTTAGCTGACGCGGCTGCCCATCAGTACGGAAAGTCGAGCCCCGCAAAGATCGCGCCCCCTTCCCGGCTGTAGCCGTAGTCGACCCGTCCGACGACATTGGGTCGAACGATTCCACGGAACCCAATACCCGGAGTCATACGGTAATTATTAAAGGTCACGTCCTTGTAGTCATTGAAAACCTGTCCCGTATCCAAGAACGGTGCAATTTCGAAATCCGCGCTGGCGCCTGCAATCTTTGCACGCATCAGATGAATGCGTTCCTCAATGCTGAGCGACACGAGATGCTTGTCAATGAACCGGTCAACGCCGAATCCGCGCAGATTGTTTTGTCCGCCCAATGAGCTTTGTTCGAAAAATGGCACTTGCGTCCCGATCGTCGCCTGAAGGTTTGCCCGCACGATGAGAATCGCACGCTTCGATTCACTCGGGAACAGCTTCTTAACCTCGAATTCATAGCGGGAGTATATGGGATGGTCACCGTTGCGGAGGTTCTGGTTCACCTCCGCATAGGCAATCACGGCCATCCCATCGGTCGGCGAGATGAGATTGTTCCTCGTATCGTAATAAAAGGTCGCCCGGTGTCCAAGAATGAGCGACTCGCCTTGCACCCCATCCACCGTAGAAAAGCGGTCGCCGGTAAATGGGAGATCCGTTGCGCCCCTCTGTAGACGCACGTCGCGGAAGCGCTGGCCAACGGCAATCTGAGTGACCTCGTTGGCGTAGACCCCGAATCGCCAGTTCACCCGGGTTTCACGCCCGGTGTAATTTGTTTGCTCTGACTCTGATGTCGCTTGCCCTAAGCCAAAAAACCGAGACGTGGCATTTTTAAAAAACGAGGCGCCGAAGTTCAATGAGTAGCGCCCCTCACTGAAGGCCGGATCGGCGTAACTGAATACCACTCTGCGTTCAATCTGCTCAGTGAAGGATCCAATGAACCGAATTTCACGACCCCCCGGCTCGTAGCGAAACAGATTGAGCGCGCCGCGCGTTCCAACGATGGAATTATGGACGATCATCGGGGCGAAGAGGTATTTGAGTTCTCCATCAGAGTCTGTGCTCAGCATCGGGACGATCAACCCAACATCGTTCCCATCATTCTTGCTGGTGGACACGGCAGGAACCGGGAAATATTGGACGTCGGCTCCTACATGCTCAGGCAGCGCGATGACACTCGCCACAAGAAACACGAGGGCAACGGCAATGAGGCCGCGCAAGCTTGTCATGAAATTCCTGAAGAGGGTTTATTGAGCTTTGATCTTGTCTGATTTCTTACGAAGCTGGCCCACCAAGTCGGCATAGGTTGAAGAACGGAGGATCTTTGAAAACTGCCCCCGGTAATTATTCACTAAGCTGACACCGTCCACCACCACATCATAGACCCGCCAATCAGTATCCTTGTTGAGCAAGCGGTAGTCGAGCGGAATTTCGATCTTGCCGGTCAACACCTTGGTCCTGACTTCGGCATAGTCTTTCTCAGTCCGTTCATTGATATACTGCACACCTTCTCCGGAATAGGATTCGATCTTGTCAGCGTAGGAATTGGTCAAGAGCGTCTTGAACAATACGACAAATTCTTGTTTGTCTTTGTCGGACAGCGTATTCCAAGGAGCCCCCAGCGCTCGTCTCGACATTTCCTGATAGTCGAACCGATCCCCGACAACCTGTTCCAATCGCTGCCGGCGCTCTTCAGTTCTCCCCGGCTTGTTCAATTCCTTGTCCTGTATGATTCTCAGGACTTCGTCGATGGTGCTTTTCATGGCCTCAGTCGCGCCACCCGCCACTGCCGGCTGGACGGCAACCCCACCAAGCAGCAACAGCAGGCACGCCATCCCGCTCGCGACCCTACTCCAACTCCATTTCTGTGCTTGGGTAACGGCAGATCCGTTGATCTCCATGTATTCTCTCCCTGTATACGCCCACATGCTTTCCTTCATCGATTCATCAGTTCACTTTGCCATGAACAAACTGGCCCACCAACTCCTCAAGATCGAGGCCCGACTCGGTATCGCGTATCGTATCTCCCGGCTTGAGCGGATCGCCCCCCCCTCCAGGAGACAGGGCCAAGAATTTCTCTCCAATGATGCCTCGCGTCTTAATGGACGCAAAGGTGTCCGTATAGAGCTTGACGGTGTTGTTGACCGCGAGTCTCACCTTCGCACGATCCTCGATGAGCGTAATCCCTCGGACCCTGCCGACTTCGACGCCGGCGATTTCGATCGTCGAACCCGGTTTGAGCCCCGAGGCGCTGTTGAACTGCGCTTCGACTTCGTAGACGTCGCCGCCAATCATCTCAAGTTTTCCGAGCTTGATCGACAGATAGCCGAGGCACAATATGCCAATGAACACGAACACGCCAACCACCATCTCCAACTTGGCTTTTTCCATCGTCGGTACTCCCCTCTCACCCAACAAGCGATCCAGGCAACGCCACAGTCCCGCCGACCGAAATGAATTCATGAATCTCCGGATCGGTGGTCCGCTGGAACTCAGCGGCTGTGGCCATCAATACTATCTTGCCCTTCTGAAGCATCGCCACCCAGTCGGAAATTGTGAAGATCTCCGGAATTTCATGACTGACCATCACCCCCGTAAAGCCGAACCGCCGCTGCATGGTAACAATCAAATCGTGAATCGACTTTGCCAGCAAAGGGTCTAACCCCGTCGTCGGCTCATCAAAGAGGATAATCTCAGGCTCCATGATCAACGCTCGTGCCAATCCAGCCCGTTTTCGCATGCCGCCGCTCAATTCGGCGGGGAACTTGTGCCCCATCCCCGCCAGCCCGACTTCTTCCAGCTTTTCCTCGACCCGTCGCGTCACCGCCGGACCCTTCATCCGCAACTTCTCTCGCAACGGGAACGCCACGTTCTCAAAGACCGAAAGGGAATCGAACAATGCGGCACCCTGAAAAAGCATCGCAAACCGTTTCCGCACATCGTTCAAGCGCGTGCCCGACAGGCGAGAGATTTCCACATCGCCGACCCACACCTCGCCACGATCCGGCTGCAGGAGCCCGATCATATGCTTGAGAAGCACACTCTTTCCCGATCCACTCCCACCGATGATGGTCGTCAGCTTGCCGACAGGGATAGAGAGATCAATGCCTTGCAAGACCGGCTGATCACCAAACTTTTTTTCGACACCGATCAGCCTGATCATGGATGTTAGAGCAAAACCGACGTGAGAAAATAGTCCCAGACGAGGATGAGTACGGAGGCCAAGACCACCGCCTCCGTTGTCGCACGCCCAAGTCCCTCGGCGCTGTGTCTCGTATAAAACCCCTTATAGCTACAGACCCAACTGACGATCACCCCGAAGCTGACCGACTTGAGAATGCCACCGTAGACGTCTTTCCATTCCACGGCCGATTCGATCGAGTTCCAATAGGCCCCTTCGCTCACTCCCAACAAATCCACTCCGACAAGGTAGCCGCCATAGATACCGACCACATCAAATATAGCCACGAGTAACGGCACCCCGATCACGCCGGCCACTAATTTCGGTGCAATTAAATATTGCAGCGGATTGATCGCCATGGTATCGAGCGCATCAATCTGTTCCGTAATCCGCATGATGCCGATCTCGGCGGTCATGGCTGAACCGGCCCGCGCGGTCACCATCAATGCAGCCAACACCGGCCCTAGCTCCCGGATCATGCTCAACGCCACCGCAGAACCCAGTAACCCCTCGGAACCAAACTTCCGCAAGCTGTAATAGCCTTGAAGCGCCAGCACCATCCCCGTAAATCCTGCGGTGAGCACGACGACAAACGTGGATTTATACCCGATAAAATGAAGCTGCTTGATGATTTGATAGAATCGAAATGGAGGCCGCACCAGCCAGGCACACGCCGACAGCAGAAACAGCAACATGCGGCCCATCTCCCGTACACGAAGGATGGCCCACGCACCCAGCTGTTCGATCACGTTCGTCATCAGTTACCTGGACGGTCAAAGAGATTCACGGTCTGTCTCCGCATAGCACTGAAACCATTCTGTCAACCGCCCCGCAGCCACCCGGCTCTGCTTTCGCAGCCGATTCAGCCCCTCGATGCTCGAGGGGCGACCGATGAGCGCCTGCATACCTTTTATCCAGCCAGTGGGCCTGAGAAACAAATTGAAGTCAAGAGGGAGATCTTCATCTACCAGATCGGAAACCGTCCGCACGATCGCCATCGGGAGGCCTCCCTCCTGAGCCACCGCCGCCACCGCGGCACTTTCCATATCGAGCCCGGTCGCGTCGGTCAGACGACGCAGCCGGCGTTTCTCCTCTGCCTGCCACACCACGGTCCCCGATGACACGACTGTTCCGACCCGTGCGACCAACCCCGCATCCTGCGCCACAACAAGCAGGCCTGTGCGCACGGCCTCATCGCATAATACACGATCATCCCTCATCGTCCAGGTTCCTTCACCAGCTACAGAAGACACCGCTGTGCCAACGATGAGGTCTCCCACCTGAGCCGGTACCAGCGCGCAGGCAAAACCCGTGGACATGACCAGTGACATCGCCTGGGCCTTCAACACCTTTCCCGCAACAGTGCCGGCTGCAGCGTGGCCGACGCCGGTTTGGATAAGCCAATATGTACGATCCCCGCGCTGTCCAATATGGCAGCGAACACCGGCAATTGTCGCCACACGATCCGTCGCGAGCGCACGCCGAACGGCCTGGAGTTCCCAGCGCGTCGCGGCAAAGATGGCAATGGGATTCACCGCAGATCCTGAGAGGAGTTGCCCAGCGCCAGCGGATGACGTCGGCGGGCGGTTCAACGATCGGCTCGATGACACCCGGACGCGAGTACCTGCTGCCGTACTTCATCGGCCCGCATCTTCCCGCGCGTCCGCAGATTCCGGTACATCGCTAAGGCCCACAACGGGAAGTACCGACAGTACCAATGGTAGCGGAGATAAAACACCCGAGGGAATCCGGTGCCTGTATGGCGGACTTCTTCCCACGAACCATCCTTCATTTGGTGGCGAAGCAGATATTGGACGCCGCGAGCGACGCTGAAGGAATCGGTCATCCCGGCCGACATGAGTCCCATGATGGCCCAGGCCGTTTGAGAGGGCGTACTGTCCCCCTTCCCACTCCAGGCTGGGTCGCCGTAAGACAGGCAAGACTCGCCCCACCCGCCATCGGGATTCTGCACCGACTCCAGCCAGACAACCGCACGCCGAACATAGGGCTCCGAGAGATCCTCACCGATCGCACGGAGACCAGCGAGGACGGACCAGGTGCCATAGATATAATTGACGCCCCATCGGCCGTACCAACTGCCGTCGGTCTCCTGCTCTCGCTTGAGGAATCGAAGAGCCGGCGCCACCGCGGGGTGCGTCTGATCGTAGCCCAAGGCCGCAAGCATCTCGAGGCAGCGTCCAGTCAAATCGGACGTACTCGGGTCAAGCAAGGCATGGTGGTCGGCAAATGGAATATAATTAAAGACGATACGATTGTTGTCCTTGTCGTATGCGCCCCACCCGCCATCGGACCCTTGCATGGCGAGTACCCATTGCGTCCCCCGCTGGATGGAATCTTGTAACTCGGTGGTCTGAGGCAGCCGGACTTTCGACAGCGCCATCAACACCACTGCCGAGTCATCCACGTCGGGATAAAGCTCGTTCTCAAACTGGAAGTACCAGCCTCCCGGCTCCGCACCGGGAGACGAAAACTTCCAATCTCCAACCGTTTTCGTTTGGCGAGAGACCAAGTATGCAGCCGCTTTCTGAAGTGATGGGTGGTCCTGCGGCATCCCGGTTTCGATCAAGGCGTTCATGAGCAATGCCGTATCCCAGATTGGAGAGTGGCAGGGCTGAAGATGCAGCGTTTCAACGCGCAGATCGCCGACCGATATCGTCTCGTAGACTTCCAGCGATTCGATTTCGTGGAGCGCCTTCCGCACCAATGGATCGTCGACCTGATAGCCGAGGCAGCGCAGGGCGACGATCGAATTCGCCATGGCCGGATAAATCCCCCCCAGCCCACCGCTGCCCTTGATGTGTTCCAACATCCAGGTGGCAGCCTTATGCAAGGCCTTTTCACGCAACCAACTCAGTGGCATCCGGTCGTACAGTTTCAGCACTCTGTCCAGCTGGACGAAAAAATTGTGCGGCGTGAACCAGCGTTGATCCTTATTGAAGGGTGGGACGTCACGATAGCGAATTTGTGATCGAGGGACGACATAGAGTTCGTCGATACCCTGCTCCTTAGGAATACGACAGACGGGCTGATTCGCGAAGACCACGAGCAAGGGAATCAAAACGGTACGAGACCAATAGGAAATGGCGTAGATATTGAAATAGAACCGCTTCGGCAGGAGCATGATTTCTGGGGGCATGCTCGGAATACCCTTCCAATCATACTGCTCGAACAATGCCAGAGTGATTTTCGTGAAGACGTTCGCGCACACGACACCACCCATAGCCAGAATACAGTCACGGGCCCGAAGCATGGAAGGCTCGTCTGCCGAAATACCGCTCATTTTCAAGGCAAAATAGGCTTTCACGGAGGCGCTGATCTCCGAAGGCCCTCCGTAGAAAATCGGCCAGCCGCCATCGGGCAATTGCATGGCACGGAGATAGCGGACCGCTTGGCGCTCTCGCTCGGGGTCGACTCGATCGAGAAACCGCCGCAGCAAGAGGTATTCAGCAGTCAGCGTGGTGTCGGCTTCGAGCTCCGCAACCCAGTACCCCTCTGATGCATGTTGTCTGGACAAAAACCAGGCTTGACTGCGCCGGACTGCGTCGTCGAGCGCATCCACTTGACTGATCGAATGGCTGGTGGAGCGACGTGTCGCAGCGTCGACGGGTGCTGAAAGCACGGACTTGTCCGACACCAGACGCAGCGGTGGAACGTTGGATGGCTCAGTCGCCAGCCCAAGCTTCCCCGGAACGGAGACGAAGAGGCTATCGGACAGACGATCCAGAAGCGTTCGAATCAGCTTCATTGTAGTAGTGGTCTGTAGAAAACTGCAGATAGATGGGACAACGCGAGTGGCTCGCTTCGCCCCCAAAAACTCGAACCACGAGCGGCACGCTCATAGATCTTCCATGTGGGGGTATATAGCAGACACCCTGCTCTGACGTCAAGAAACAGAGCGGCAGAAACCCTTTAAAGTATGAATGTTTTTGCCAATCCAGACCGCTTAGGCCGGCTGCAAGTTGCCCAGTCTCACCGAGACAATTTTTGAGATACCCGGCTCTTCCATGGTGACCCCAAACAACGAGTCTGCAATGGCCATGGTCTGCTTACTGTGGGTGATGACCATGAACTGCGCACCTTCGGAGAGTTCATGCAATACACCGGTAAAGCGTCCAATGTTCTCTTCGTCCAGCGGCGCGTCGATTTCGTCGAGAATACAGAACGGCGTCGGCCTGATCAAGAAGCTCGCGAAGAGTAAGGCCATCGCCGTCAAGGTCTTCTCTCCACCCGAGAGCATGGTGATACTCTTCAAGCGTTTGCCCGGTGGTTGCACCACGATGTCGACTCCCGGCTCCTGCGGTCCACGCCCTTCCACAGTCTCATCCGCCGGCACCTCGACCAGCTGTAGTTCGGCCCGGCCACCGGGGAAGAACTTCACGAACACCTCACTGAATTTCTGCTGGAGCTCGGCAAAGGTACCGGCAAACATGTCTTTCGTGGTGCGGTTGATGCGCTGAATGATTTCTTTGAGCGAGCCGATGGACGTGGAGAGGTCTTGTTCCTGCGTCGTCAGGAATTGATACCGCTCATCCAACTCTTGATGTTCGTGAATGGCCGCCAAATTGATCGGCCCCAGGCGATCGAGCTTCTCGCGAATCTTCTGCAGTTGCTCCCGTAGCGCGACTTCATTGATTGCCGGTGGGCCTTCCAGAATCGGCTCCTCCCCAATGGACAGCTGTTCGGGTCCCATCTCCACGACCGGTGAATCGAGTAGCGCCGCGAGATCGACCTGGTACGTTCCCAAGAGCGTGGATTCGACCGTCCCCAATTGCATCCGAATTTCTGCCTTCTTAACTTCCACCGCCATGCGGGATTCGCGAAGAGACGACACCGCGCGACGAACATCCTCCAACCCGACATCGAGCTGATGCTCCGCCGCCATGTCCTGCGCCTGCGATTCTTGTAGTTCGACCAGCCGAACCTTTTCCCGGGCTGCCGACTCACCGAACTCGCGACAACGCGCCTCTTGGCGCTCCCGCTCAACCCGGCTCTGTTCGATCGAGGCCGTAAGCCCCTCGACATGGCGCGTCAACGTCTCAATGCGTACAATCGCGTCTTGCTGCTGTTGCTCAATCCGCAAGCGGTCGTGGTGACGATGCTCACGGGTTGTCCGAATTCCCTGCGCCACTAATTGCGCCTCTGTAAATCGCTGCTGGAGCCCCTGCATGGCGTGATCAATCTGCTCCACCCGTTCACGCACACGACTGAGCCCGGCTTCCTGGCCAGCCTTCTCCGCCATCCACTGTGCGAGCTGCGCTTCACCGGAGCACGTTTCTTGATTGAGCCGCTGCGCCTCCGCCGAGCCTCGCTGCGTATCACTCATCAATGTATCAATCCGCCGGGTTAGATCTCCCAGCACATGCTGAAGTCCGGCTTCGTCTTTCCGCAGTGAGAGCCCCTGCATTTCAGCGTCACGCAGCGACTCCGCAAGTTGCCGGCTCTGCTCGCGCAACTCCTGTCCCTGCACCAGCAATCGTTCTCGTCGCTGCTTTCCTTCTTCGACGCATCCCGCCAGCGAGACGCGCTGGGCGTCCAAGTGAAGCACCTCTCGACGTCGTTGCAGCAAGCCTCCCGTTGCGCTGGCTTGGCCACCGGTAATCACCCCGGCCGCATCCAAGACTTCTCCTGCACGCGTCACGAGGAGGGGGCCATCGGGAGCAGCGAAGGGCTGTTGTTCCCACAATGCCGTCGCGTCCTTGAGGGTATCGACGAACACGATCCGATCGAAAAGATAATCACGGGCCGCTTCGCGCTCACTCTGTACAGGGATCAAATCGACCGCACGGCCAACCACACCGGGCCGGCCCTCCAGCGCAGCCCACCACTGGTGGGCTGCCGTATCCCGAATCGTCCATCGAGGTTGCTGGGGGATGAATGTGCCTCGCCCGAGATCTTTCTCTTTCAGAAACTCAACCGCCGCACAAGCCGCGGCGGGATTGTCGACGAACCATCCTCTGACCCGCTCGCCAAAAATCGCCTCCACCGCCCGGTCCCATCCAGGAGGCACGACCAACCACTCGGCGATGGCATCGCGAACCCCGCTACAGGCTTTGAGCGCAGTCGACTCTTCGTCGCCTCGCCGTCCGTAGCCCATATCTTCCTGCAGCACGCCTTGCAGCGCTCTTAGATGAGAGTCCACTGCGGCCAACTCTTCCGACTGGCGAAATACCAACTGATCGGCTTCAACCGATTCGGCCGATACGCGCTCGCTCTCTTCCTCAACACCTTGCCGCTGCCGCCGCAGGTCAGCGACCAATTGCTCCGCCTCGTGGCAGGCCTGTTGGAGCGACTGCCGCTTATCCGTCGCCGCAACATGCTGCAGGCGAAAGTCTTCCCGCTCCCGAGCCAGCCGAACTTCACGATCCGCCGCCTCTTGAATACGAGCGGCCAATTGCACCACGGTCTGCTCGGTATTTGCGACCAACACCGCCAGGTTGAGCACGTCCCGACGCCCTCGTTCCTCTTCAGCCAGGGCTCCGGCGCGTTGCTGGGTCAGCTCTTTCATCTCCTGCTCGAGCGACGCGAAGGCCTGCTCCCGCTCCGCACATTCACGTTCGAGCGCAGCCAGCGTATCCTCGAGGGCCGCAGCTTCCGCCGCGCCCTGCTTCTGCTCCTGGGTGAGGCGCTCAAGTTCCTCGCCCCCCTGACTCTGCTGCTGCGTATAGAGTTCACCGCGATTACGCTCGACTTCGGCAGCCGTCAGCGCCTGCGCCTGTTGCTGCTCAACCTTCGAAAGTTCTTCGCGCCGCTGCCCAATCGCCTCGTTCGCTATGGCAATCGCAAGCTTGATCCGTTCAAGTTCTGCATTCAAACGCGCCAGCTCGGCGGACTGTTCGGATTCGTGGTCCCCCAACGTCTGCAACTCCGACTCCACCTCCTTGATCGTGCTTCGGAGGATACGGAATTCGTTGGCCAACAACTGAATCTCCAGCGACTTGGCCTCTTGGTGCAACGTCTGATAGGAGCGCGCCTGACGCGCCTGGCGCTCAAGGGAATTCAACTGCTTTTTCACCTCCGCAATGATGTCCCGAACCCGCAAGATGTTTTGCTGCGTCGCATCCAACTTGCGTAACGCTTCAGCCTTCTGCTTCTTGTAGCGAATGATGCCGGCGGTTTCTTCGATCAACTCGCGCCTATCTTGCGGTGACGCGTTAAGGATCTGATCGATTTGTCCCTGCGCGATGACGGTGTGCCCTTTTGTCCCTGCCCTGGTATCCAGCAGGATGCTCCGGACATCCTTCAACCGGCAGACGGTCTTATTGATGAGGTATTCGCTGTCGCCATTACGGAACAGCCGGCGCGTGATCATGAGTTCTTGATATTCCGACAGCTGACTCGAAAGACCGGACAAGGGATCCGCATTGATCCGATCCAGCCCGCTGATCACGAGCGATACTTCGGCCAGGCCGAGAGGCTTCCGCATTTCGGTCCCGTTAAAGATCACATCCTCCATCTTCTCGCTACGCAGGGCCTTCGTGCTCTGCTCGCCGAGCACCCAAAGAATCGCATCGACGACATTGCTTTTCCCGCTCCCGTTTGGCCCCACGATGGCGGTGACGCCATCGGGAAATTCGATCCGGGCTTCCGCGAACGACTTAAACCCCGACATTTCGAGGGATTTCAAATACATCGGCGACTCCTTCGGTAGCGTACCTAGCGAGGACTCACGTGGATACAACGCCCGATTTTGTAGCACAGACCTGGGGGGGAAATCAAAGAAAAATACTGCCGGTGGTAGACACAGGGCGAGAGACCTACAATATTTGGGGAGTGGACCGGTGACGAGAGATTCGATTATCCAGCCTGAGCCCCAACAGATTTGTTGAGGGACTCAATGGTGATCAGTTCCTTAGGAAGAAGAAACTCGACATCTTCTTCGATTACAGTCAGGTCTTGGACCTCTGCGGTCCCAAACGTCTTGAGATACGTCACCAACTCTTCGACCAGAACTTCTGGCGCTGAAGCGCCGGCTGTGATCCCGACCGCTTGCACGTTCGTGAGCCAGGCTGGGTTGATGTCAGAGGCGGCATCGATCAAATAGGACGCAATCCCGCACCGTTCCCCCAACTCGCGTAGGCGGTTGGAGTTCGAACTATTCGGGGAACCGATGACGAGAATGACGTCCACCAGCTTGGAGAGCTCCTTCACCGCATTCTGGCGGTTCTGCGTCGCGTAACAAATATCTTCCTGGTGCGGCCCCTTGATGTGCGGGAACCGTTGATGGAGCGCGCCGACGATATCCCGACACTCATCGACGCTCAGCGTAGTTTGCGTGACGTACGAGAGGTCGTGGACGTTATCTACCTGCAGCTTTTCGACATCTTCTACCGAGGAGACCAGATGAAACTTGTCCGGAATCTGCCCGAGCGTCCCGATTACTTCAGGATGGCCGGCATGGCCGATCAGAATGAGATCGTACCCCTGCGTATAGTCGCGGTTGACCTCGTTATGCACTTTGATGACCAACGGACAGGTGGCATCGATCACATGTAGCCGCCGCCGATTCGCTTCGTCCCAGACCGACTTGGCGACCCCATGGGCACTGAAGATCACGACCGAACCTTCCGGCACTTCTCCCAACTCCTCCACGAACACGGCCCCCTTGGTGCGGAGCGAGTTCACGACATGCCGGCTATGGACGATTTCGTGTCGAACGTAGATTGGCGCCCCGTATTTTTTCAGCGAGAGATCGACGATATCGATCGCACGATCGACTCCGGCACAAAACCCTCGTGGGTTGGCGAGATAGATCTTCATAACCGGCCCCTCTCCTTAGACTCAGTACAGGGCCACGTTCGTGCCCCCATACTCACAGATCACTGCCAGCCACCTTACGTCAGAGCAGCGGGTTCCGTCAACACAATTGGCCCGCGCCTCTCTTCCCTATCCCGTCTTGACACAATGCCCTGTCCCTCGTAGGCTCACCCCACCAGCAGGGTGCTGAAACAGTCCGCCAGCGGAAGAAGACTGTTAGTTGGTTTGTCTGGTTTTTGGGTTGAACGAAACAAACCAGATCAACCAGGCAGACCGGGCTTATCTCAGGCGTGCGGGCCAATAAATTTCTACCGTGCCACAATAGATTTCCCGCAGACTCCTAGCTATGCCAAGCTCCTCAGCCAAGACAATTCTCATCGTTGAAGATGAGCACGACATTCTCCAACTGGTCAAACTGTATTTGGAGAAAGAAGGCTTTCGAACCGTCACGGCCACGACCGGCATGGAAGGGCTCCGACAAGTGAAGCAGGAGCAGCCCGACTTGGTCGTCCTCGACTTGATGCTGCCCGAGATCGACGGCCTCGAAGTCTGTAAACGCCTGCGGTCAGCCCCGGAGACTGCGATGCTCCCCATCATCATGTTGACCGCCAAGGCCGAGGAATCGGACACTATCGTTGGCTTGGAGCTGGGAGCCGACGACTACGTCACCAAACCCTTCAGCCCCAAGACTCTGGTCGCCCGCATCAAGGCTCTCTTTCGACGGCTTGAGCGAAAGCCGGGTGCCAGCCCGGCCCAATATCGCTATGGCGATCTCGTCATGGATCTCGCACGACACGAAGTCACCGTGAAGAAAATAGAAGTCCCCCTTACGGCGAAAGAATTCGGCCTGCTCGAACATCTCTTGCGCAATCCCGGAAGAGTCCTGACAAGAGACATCCTCCTCAATACCGTCTGGGGATACGATTACTACGGAACGACGCGAACAGTTGACGTCCACATCCGAAGACTCAAGCAGAAACTCCCCTCGCTCGACGAGGCGATTATGTCGGTCAAATCCCTGGGTTATAAGCTTAAAGAGTTGGATCGTTCGGCATGACCCTCTCCATCCGATGGAAGGTCACTATCGGAACCCTGCTGGTCCTCGCCTGTGGGCTTCTCATCGCTAGAGCCTTGGTGGTTCGCTCCCTTGATCAACAGGAGATCGTCCAGTCGGGCCAGATACTGGAGACTCGATCCAGTCTCGTCGCCTACGGGCTGCAGCCGTTGCTGGCACAATCAGGGACGCTGTCTTCACCCCCCCAATTACAGGCAGCCGTGCGAGATCTCAGCTCGCGGGCCCTCGCACGCGTGACCATCATTGCTCTGGATGGACGGGTGTTGGCAGACAGCGCCGTCTCGGATCGCAATCTCGCTGCGGTTGAGAACCACCTGGCGCGACCGGAAATTCAGCGAGCCATTGCCACCGGCCAAGGGACGGATCTCCGCACGAGTCACACCACCGGTGAACGCACGCTGTATCTGGCTGTCGGTCTGAGCGGGGCGAACCAGGCGATGCCCGCCGTCTTCTTGAGGCTGGGGTTGCCGATGACCACCTTTGATCGTGAAGTGGCCAAGTTGCACCGAGACTTGGCCCTCGCCTTCGGAATTGCATTCTTGATTGCCGTTGCACTCAGTGTGTGGCTCGCTCACAGCATCACAAAACCCCTGTCCTATATTGCGATCGCTGCGCAGCAGCTGGCGAAAGGTGACCATGCGGTCCGCATTCGGACCGGATCACGGGATGAAGTCGGCCTCTTAGCCGACACGCTCAACCACATGACGGACCAACTGAGAACCAAGATCGATGAACTCTCTGAAGATCGGTCCCAGCTCTTGGCCATGCTGACCTCGATGGTCGAAGGCGTGATGGTCCTGGACTGCCGAGGTCACGTACTGCAAGTCAATCCGGCACTGGAACGGATGTTCGACGTCACCAGCATAGAAGCACGGGGACACCCCTGCTCCGATGTCTTCAGGCATCCGCAGTTGGATTCGTTAGTCTCGACGGTCCTGGCGAAACGAATAAACGAAGAAGATGAAATTCTCCTGCGCCCGAGTGGTCGCTCTCTCCATATCGAAGCCTCGGTCACTGCATGCGATCGGGAGAACGAAGCCTGCGCGGTGCTTGTCTTTCACGACGTGACAGAATTACGCCGCCTGGAAATTATCCGGAAAGATTTCGTCGCCAACGTGTCCCACGAGCTGAGGACCCCGCTCACGTCGATCAAGGGGTATATCGAAGCCTTGCTCGATGGCGCCAAAGACGATCCTGGGACCAGTACAAAATTTCTCGACATCATTCTCAAGCAAAGCGACCGGCTGAACCTCATTCTTGAAGACCTCCTCCAGCTGTCAAAGATCGAATCTGGACAGATCCTATTCAAGCGAGAGCCGCTTCATATCCAGAGTGTCATCGAACGAACGCTGGCCATGATCAAGCCCTTAGCAGACAAGAAGGGGCACCAGCTCGTCTCCTTCGTAGAGGACAATCTGCCTGCTGTGCTTGGCGATGAAGACCGGCTGATACAAGTGCTTTCCAACTTGCTCGATAACGCCGTCAAATACACCCCCGAGAAAGGGACCATCACCGTGGCAGCCCACCCGGTGTCGGACGACGCCGAACAGCCCGCGATGCCCACGGCTGTGGAACTGAGCGTCACCGATACCGGCCTCGGAATCCCTGAAGGGGATCGCCCGCGGGTATTCGAACGATTCTATCGAGTCGATAAGGCCCGCTCGCGTGAGTTAGGTGGAACAGGACTCGGACTGGCGATCGTCAGGCATATCGTCGAGGGTCTAGGGGGGCGGGTGTGGGTCGAAGCGAACGCCCCGACCGGCAGCCGTTTTGTCGTCCGGCTACCCATCCAACAGATCAGCCAGCCGGTTAGCTAAACCTGATCCCGATCAGATAAATGAGCGACGCGAGGAGAGCGGCGCCCGGAAGCGTGAAGATCCAAGCGTATAGAATTCTCGTGGTGACACCCCAGCGCACCGCCGAGAATCGCTTGACCGCGCCGACTCCCATGACCGACGTCGTGATGGTGTGAGTGGTGCTCACCGGCAGACCAATGTGCGCCGTCACGAGCAGGACCACCGCGGCACCGGTCTCCGCAGCAAACCCATGCACCGGTTCCAGCTTGACGATGCCCATTCCCAGCGTACGGACGATCTGCCATCCGCCCACGGCCGTTCCCAATCCCATCGCCACCGCGCAGGAGCCGATCACCCAACCAGGCACCTCGCTCGAAGAAATCTGCCCCGCAGAAAGCAACGCCAACGTAATAATCCCCATGGCCTTCTGCGCATCGTTGGCACCATGACTGAACGCCATGAAACAGGCGGATACGAGCTGCAGCCGTTTGAACAGCCGAGTGGCCACGCTCCGGGTCACACGAAAACAGACCCAGCTGATCAACACCATCAACGAAAGCCCGATGGCAAAGCCAAAGAACGGCGCCAGCACCATGGCTTCCATCACCGGGCGAAGCCCTGACCACTTCACCGTGGCCCACCCTCCATGAGTTACCGCAGCCCCGACCAGTGCGCCGATCAAGGCGTGAGACGAGCTGGTCGGCAATCCCAACAACAGCGTGAAGAGATTCCACAAGATCGCACCGGCCAACGCCGCCGCAACCATTTCCTGGGTAACGAAAGCCGGATTGACAATTCCCGACCCTACCATCTTGGCCACGGCAGTGGACATGAACGCCCCGGCCACATTGAGGACGCCGGCTGCCATGACCGCCACAAACGGGCTCACAACCCTCGTCGAAACGACAGTCGCAATGGCGTTGGCACTGTCATGCCACCCGTTCGAAAAGTCGAACAGGAGCGCAAGCACAACCACGATGAGCAGCATTCCAGTCAGGTCAGGCATCTTAGACTCGTGAGGGGTACGGGGGTAAGGGGTGAGGAATCGACGGGAGAGAGAAGATGACGAGCCGGCCTCTTCGCATAGCTGTGATTTCTTGCGCCTTACGTTTCACGCCGCACGCCTCACGAGTTGTCAGTGGTGCTTGAGCGTGATCCGCTCAAGAATGTTCGCAACGTCTTCACACCGGTCGGTTCCCGCTTCGAAGTTCTCGTAAATTTCTTTCCACTTGAGCACCGTGATCGGGTTGGTTTCATTTTCAAAGAGGGAGGAAATTGCATCGCGGGAGACTCGGTCGGCCTCGTTCTCCAGGCTATTCACCTGCACACTGCATTTCTTCATCTCCGGATGCGGAAGCCCCAGGAGGTCCACACCTCGCCCCACGGCTACTGACGCTTGGTAAAGGATGTCGGCCAGCTTGATCGCCATCTCAGTCGGTTTCTTGACCTTGTATAACACGAAGCGATCGGCAATCGCCTCCGCGGTATCCAGAATATCATCGAGGGCGCTGGCGAGGTCATGAATGTCTTCCCGATCGATCGGCGTAATAAAAGTCTTGTTCAATCGACGCGCAATGTCGTGCGTAAGGCCATCTCCAACGTGCTCAATGTCTTTGATCCCCTGGGCTTGTTCGATGGGAGACCGAAAGTCCTCCATCATCACCTTCAGGAGACGGCTCCCCTCAATCATGTTATGCGCGGCCTCCTTGAACAGCTCAAAGAAGGCTTCTTCTCGAGGGATCAATCCAAACAACATCGCGACGTTCCTCCGCTCAACAATACCCGCATGATTTCACCCCCATGTTACGCCACGGTTACAGGTGAATGACACATCTGTAAAGAAACGCTACCACCGAACTAACCCAGTCGCCCACGTCACGCCACCGCCAAAACTACCCAGTAAGACGATGTCGTGGGGCAGAATCCTGCCAGAACGGACTGAATGGTCGAGCGCGATCGGCAATGACGCCGACGACGTATTGCCATAGCGTCCGATCACGGAACAGACCCGTTCCGGCGAGACCCCCAGCCGCTTCGTGAGCTGGTCGAGAATCCGCCCGTTGGCTTGGTGCAATACCAGCTGCGCAATATCGTGCACATCGACACCGAACTCTTTCACGATCTCGCGGATGGCCTGATCCAATCGCTTAACCGCCAGACGAAAAAGCGGCGCCCCTTGCATTCGCAACATATGGTTCTTCGCCTCAACCGTCCCCGGCGTCGTCGGCCGGCGCGATCCCCCTGCGGGAATCGTGATCAAGCCATGCTGGGAACCGTCCGCGTGGAGACGGAGCCCCAAGAGTCCCCGGCTCAGCTGACCTGCCTCAGGCTCGCCCCGCAACACAACCGCACCGGCCCCATCGCCGAATAAGAGAGCCGTATCGTCATCGAGGGGATCGATGGAACGAGACTTCACTTCCGCGGCCACTACCAAACACGTCTTGACCTGCCCGCTCCGAATCATGGCATCAGCCATCGAGAGTCCATAGAGAAAGCCCGAACAGGAAGCCGCCACGTCGAATGCCGGTATCGTGGAACAACCAAGCATGTGCTGAACATGGCAGGCGGTGGAGGGAAAGACCGTATCGGGAGAGGTTGTCGAAAGCAGAATCGCTCCCAGCTCAGAAACCGGGAGTCCGGCAGCCTCAAGCGCCGGCCTCGCTGCTTCCACCGCAAGATCAGAAGACGCTTGGGATGCAGCGGCTCTGCGTCGTTCCTGGATTCCCGTCAAGCCAAAGATGGCCGTCGGCTCGATGCCCAACGAAGCTCCCACCTCGCGATTCGACACCACCCGCTCAGGGAGGTACGAGCCCGTTCCAATAATCCTCGTCCGTATCATAATGCCTGAGTACTACAGGGTTCGCTGCGCGATCGGCGGGATTATAGCAGGATGCTGAAAAAGTCCGCCAGCCTGTCTTGTGCATGTGGTCTGGCCGGTCTGTCTGGTCTATTTTGTTGAACCAGACTGACCAGATAAGACTAGATACCCATACAGACCGGCTTGGTCCAGACGTGCCGCCAACGAAGCTCTGCCATGCCGAAATGATCCTTCCCGCAGCCTTACAGATCTCGGTTCCACAGGGGTCAACTGACGGAGTCAGAACCTTGCATTCAACTTGGACTCCTGCTACATTTTCAGGCAGTGATGGTACGTTCTTTTTCCATTTTGACTGCTGCGCCTCGACTTACGGCGGCCCTCGGCCTTTGTGTTGCAGTATTCTGTGTCACCACCGCCTGCTCCAGCACACCCAAGAATCAAGGTACTGCAAAGAAAGCCCTGAGCGGCACTGACGAGCAAATTTTCTTGGGTGATACGATCAAAAAGAACTACGACCCCAACGTCATCATGAAGCGAGGAGAGGCCTTCTTCGAGAAGGAGGAGTATACGGAGGCCATCGTCGAGTATAACCATTTCCTCGACCTCCATCATACCCATACCCTCGCCTCCTATGCGGCGTTCCGAATCGGGGAAAGCCAGATGAAACTGACCAAGGGAATCCAGCGTGATCCGGGCCCCATTCAGAAAGCCCTCGAAGCCTTTGAACGGCTACGGAAAGATTTTCAGGGAAGCCGGTACGACGAGCCAGCGCTCCAGAAAATCCAAGAATGCCACGACCTCCTGGCGCAGACCCATCTCTTCGTGGGGGAATTCTATTATCGGCGAGGCTCCTATCTGGCCGCCGCACATCGCTTCGAACAAATCATGAAACTGTACCCCGACAAGTCGGTCGCACCCGATGCCCTGTACTTTCTAGCACTCAGCTACCACGACCTGGGTGCGGACGATTGGGCCAGCGAAGAGCTGACGCTGCTGGCAGAAAAATATCCGGACAGTGCGCATTCCAGCGAGGGAAGAAGCCTGCTCGCGAAAATTGGAAGGGGGGAACCTGCGACGTTACTGGCCCACAATGCCGAACCCGTGGCCTCCTCTAGTTCACCGACTGCGCCCCCATCGGAAAATCAGCCGGCTCTTGCCGCTGGACTGACCCCTTCTGTCCCTGCTGGATCGTTCCGCCTCTCTTCCGCCACGGCATTGAACCAGCCTTTTGTAAGCTGCCGCCTCGGCGCCTGGTGCTAAAAAAATAGCCGGGAAGCCGTCAGCTCTCAGTTTTCAGCAGAAACTCGCACTGCAACAACTGCCGCATAGTCTCTAGCCTTTGCTGAAAGTGATCGCTGAAGGCTATTTTGAACTCAACGGAGCGAAACTGCTTCGAGAAGCAGTTCCTTGAAGGAAGATTTGATCACACTCTTCGCGCGCGCTAAAAATGTTTGATAGGTCTCACGCCCGCGGAGTACGTCATAGTAGAGCATGACGATGTGTTGATAGCGGGGCAGGAGGCGGTGGCAGAGACGCGGATATGAATAGACGATGCTCGCCAAGCGAGCCGCCACCCGAAATTCCTCATAGATCTCCCGCCGGACGGCCTCTTCGTAATCGCCCAGTGACCGTCGACGATCATGGACTTGGTTCAAAATCGATTCTGCAGCCAACTGCCCGGATCTAATCGCGTAATAGATGCCTTCGCCAAACAAGGGATCGACAAGGTGCCCGGCGTCTCCCACCAGCAAGGCGCGGCCACTCACCAATCCGACTGACTCCCGATTGGCCGCGCTGTGCTCACTGAAGAGCGGAAGTGGATGGCCGATCGGCTGCGGCACCTTCCACTGTGCCAATCCTTTCTCATCCCGCACAAAACGATCGAAAATCTTCTTCGGGCTCGCGAGGCCTCCGCGAAGATCCCCCACGCCGATCGAGAGCCGTTCCTGCTTCGGGAAGATCCAGGCGTAGCCTGCGGGCGTTGCGCCGATATCGATGAGCGCACGGCCGGTGCCGGGATAATGAGGGGCAGGCCCGATCGGGATTTCGCTCTCCAGGGTCGCCATCCGACGGCTCCGGCGTCCCGGGAACAACTGCTGCGCCACCAGGCTGTTCGCCCCATCCGCCCCGATCAGCGCCTTGGCCAGATACCGGCCCCGGTCCGTCGTCACTGCGATGCCGTCGGGAAGCTGCAGATAGGACGTCGCCGACTCGCCTTCGTGCACCTCGGTTCCCACTCGCCTTGCTTTCTCCACAAGGAAATGGTCAAACCGATCGCGCATGACCATGTAGGCTATCGGGCTGGAGGAATCAAGGAAGAAGGGATCCGCACCACGGAAGGAAAACTGTATGCCGTAGATTGTATGCTCAACAACCGACTTGTAATCGTCTTCTAGAATACGGTCGATGCGGGCGGACAACCCGCCGCCGCAGACTTTATAGCGAGGATGAGTTTGCTTTTCGATGGCGAGAACGGACAGACCGGCACGACTCAACTCGTAGGCCGCGGTGGCTCCAGCCGGCCCCATACCGATCACGAGGGCATCATAGTGGTTTGTATCGGGAAGCGTGCGCATCGTGAATGACGAATAGAGAGGTTCGAGTTTCCTTCCCCCCACCTACAGGTCCACAATTCACCATTCAACATTCACAATTGGGTGCTGCGCTCTAGTTCCCGACCTACTGCCCGAGATACCAGCCAATCCCATACCGCTCCAAGAAACCGGTGATCATCGTGAGGGTGTTGGCGTAAATCATGACGCCCACGACGATCAGCAACACCCCGCTCACAGTGGAGACGCCCCACAAATACAGACGCGCCTTTTTGAAATAGCTGAGGAACCGATCCACTCCAAGCGCCGTGAGAAACAACGGCAACCCCAATCCCAACGAATAGCTCGTCAGCAACAGCACGCCGTTCAGCATCGAATCGGTGGTGCTGGCATACAACAAGATGGTCCCGAGCACCGGTCCGACGCAAGGCGTCCACCCGGCGGCGAATGCTACGCCGATCAAGACCGATCCCACATACCCGACCGGTCGATTTCTGAATTGGAACCGGTGCTCCATTTTCAGAAAACTGATATTCAAAATCCCCAATAAATAGAGGCCAAAGATGACGATCAGGATCCCGCCGATCCGTCGGATGTGATCTTGATAGGTAATGAACGCCTGCCCGATGAAGCTGGCCGACGCGCCGAAAGACACAAATACGGCTGAAAATCCGGCGATAAACAACAGGGCGTTGACGACAATGGTTTTCTTGAACTTCGACCGCACCGTCGAGTCGGTGAGTTGTTCGATGGACAACCCGGTGATGTACGAAATGTAGGAAGGAACCAGCGGAAGCACGCAGGGCGAGACGAACGACAGCAATCCAGCCGAAAAGGCCGCCACGAGAGAGATATTCGTGATCGATTGCGACATGGGCTAAGATTTCATCAGCATCTGCACAAGCTGCTGCGCTTCGGACGCTCCCCAGTCACGCGCGCCGAAAATCTGATGGCGGACAACCCCTTGTCGATCGACCATGAACGTCATCGGAAGGCTCCGAGCTCCATAGGTCAATCCTACTCGATAGTCGGCATCGTGGAGAATGGGAAACGTCAAGTGGTTCTCTTGCTGAAACGGTCTGGTGACCGCCACACCTTGTGCGTCGGTGGACACGGCGAGAATCTCAAAATCTTTCCGCGAAAATGTCCGGTAGAGCTCTTCCATCGCCGGCATCTCCACCCGGCAGGGGCCGCACCAGGTGGCCCAAAAATTCAGCAGCACCACTTTGCCACGCAAGTCCGAAAGTGTCACGAGACGGCCCTGCAAATCCCGGAGTTGGAAGTTCGGCGCCGGCTCACCCAGCTTGACGGCGTTGGGTCTAGCGACCGGCAGCATATCCGGCGCCGCAGCCCCGCCCAAGCCCCCAACCGTGGCCATCAGACAGAGGACCGTTCCAGCAATCGCGAGCCTCATCACCTACTTTGCTCCGTGATCCGATTGCTGAGCGTCCGCCACCATGGGCATGACATGGCAGACTTCCATCGGCGGCATGGCCCCATAGCAGGACTTACATCGGACCGTTTCAACGTCCAGAAGTGCCACCTTGCCTCGAAAGTCCGAGACCTGCTGGGATTTGTCGCTCAGATTCGGTGAGGACAGAATCCTGCGCCGCCTTTCCCGCAACCACACGATCAGCAACCAGGTTTCCTTGAGATCCCAGATCCAATAACCACCCCGGGAATAATTGGCATCCTCGCCCCGAGAATGTTACCGCAGGCCAGCAGGGGGAAACCGACGGTGATCGCGTTGTAGCTTAACTCGTCAATAGAGGCGAGAACCGCAGAACCTAATTATCTTACAAGCGCCAGAAAATAGGTGTCAAGCAAGCCGGGGTATCAGCACCCCTGACGCACCCCCTACCTTCAAAGGAATGGACAACCGAGGCCTCATTCAGATACTATCCCACGGATTCAGCCTTTTGTCCGATTACCGATCACCTGAACCCCAGAGGGGCTAATGCGACATAACTATCTGTTTACGTCTGAGTCTGTCACAGAAGGACATCCGGATAAGATCGCCGACCAGATCTCCGACGGAATCCTCGACGCGCTCATCGCCAAAGACAAGTATTCCCGGGTAGCCTGCGAGACGATTCTGACTACTGGAATTGCCTTTGTGGCCGGTGAAATCTCCACCAAGGCCTACGTCGAGATTCCTGATATCATTCGCGAGGTCATCAAGGATGTCGGCTACTGCGACGCCGCCTGGGGATTCGACTACCACACCTGCTCCGTCCTCACGGCCATTCACCAGCAATCGGGCGATATCTCTATGGGTGTGGATTCCGGCGGTGCCGGCGACCAGGGACTAATGTTCGGCTATGCCACCAACGAGACGGCTGAACTCATGCCCATGCCAATCGTCCTTGCACATCGGCTCACTAAGCGACTGGCAGAAGTCCGGAAAAAGAACATTCTGCCCTGGGTCCGTCCCGATGGGAAATCCCAAGTGACTGTGGAATACCGGAACGGAATACCGGTACGGATCGACACCATCGTCGTCTCGACGCAACACAGCCCCGACGTGACGAATAAGCAGATCGAACGCGACATCATGGAGAAAGTCATCAAGCCCATGATGCCGAAAGGGCTCTATGACCCGACGAGCGTAAAACACCACATCAATCCCACCGGCCGTTTCGTGGTCGGGGGTCCGATGGGCGATACCGGACTGACGGGCCGCAAGATCATCGTCGACACCTATGGCGGCCATGGCAGCCATGGAGGCGGCGCCTTCTCCGGCAAGGATCCCACGAAAGTGGACCGGTCGGCATCGTACATGGCCCGCTACATCGCGAAGAACATCGTGGCTGCCGGGTTGGCCAAAAAATGCGAGGTGCAGCTCGCCTATGCGATCGGCGTGGCTGATCCCGTCTCGGTGTTGGTCGACACCAAAGATACGGAAAAGGTGGCGGTCGAGAGTCTGGATAAGCTCGTGCGGAAACACTTCCCCTTGACCCCTCGCGGCATCATCGACTACCTCAAGCTCCGCCGACCGATTTTCAGAAAGACCGCATCGTACGGGCATTTCGGTCGGAGCGAACCGGAATTTACTTGGGAAAAGACCGACAAGGCAAAACTCTTACGCAAAGACGCAGGGCTGTAGTTTAGACCTGATCGATCACAGAGGGGGACGGATTGAAAAATCCGCCCCCCTTTTACTGATCATGCATCACCCGTCATTCATCAAATCTACTGGAGGTTTCTGTGGAATACGATGTGAAGGATATGAAGTTAGCGGACCAGGGTAAACTTAAGATCGAATGGGCCGAAGCCACTATGCCGGTGCTGCGCCTCATCAAGCAACGCTTCCTGCGGCAACAGCCCTTTAAGGGCCTGCGCGTGACCGCGTGCCTCCACGTCACGACCGAAACTGCCAATCTGATGAAAACACTCCAGGCCGGGGGAGCCGATGTTCGGCTCTGCGCCTCCAATCCGCTGAGTACGCAGGATGAGGTCGCGGCGGCGCTCGTCAAACATGACGGCATTCCGACCTTCGCCATTAAAGGCGAAGACAGCAAGACCTACTATCAGCATATCCAATCGGCGATCGCCCACAAGCCGCAGATTACGATGGACGATGGAGCTGATGTCGTCTCGCTGATCCATTCCAAGCGCAAAGACTTGCTCAAACACGTGATCGGCGGCACAGAAGAAACCACCACCGGTGTCATTCGACTCCGCAGCATGGCCGAAAAGAAAGTGCTGAAGTTTCCAGTGATCTCCGTGAACGACGCCGACACCAAGCACCTATTCGACAACCGCTACGGGACCGGCCAGAGTACGATCGACGGCATCATCCGCGCGACGAACCGATTGATCTGCGGCACCACCTTCGTGGTCGCCGGCTATGGCTGGTGCGGGCGCGGCATCGCGATGCGCGCCAAGGGCATGGGCGCCGATGTCGTCGTCACCGAGATCGATCCGGTCAAGGCAATTGAAGCGGTGATGGATGGGTTCCGCGTCATGCCAATGGAACAGGCCGCGCTGGTAGGAGATTTCTTCGTCACGGTCACCGGCAACCTCAAAGTCATCCGCGGTGAGCACTTCGCTTCGATGAAAGAAGGGGCTATCGTCTGCAACTCAGGCCACTTCAACGTTGAGTTGGACATTCCCGCCTTGGAGAAACTGAGCCGGAGAAAGCGCCTCATCAGACCGGGCGTCGAGCAATTCACACTCAAGACAGGCCGGCGGGTCAGTCTGCTCGGTGAGGGGCGACTCGTGAACCTGGCAACGGCCGAGGGCCATCCTTCCAGCGTCATGGACATGAGCTTCGCCAACCAGGCGCTCGGCGCGGAGTACTTGGTGAAGAATTACAAGAAGCTGGAGAAGAAGGTCTATCCGGTCCCGCCGGTGATCGACAAGGAGATCGCCCGCCTCAAACTCGCCGGCATGGGGATGAAGATTGATGCGCTGACGAAGGAACAAGTGAAATATCTGGCGAGTTGGGAGATGGGCACGTAAGGAACGGAGCAACGCGGGGTGGTCCCTCTGCTCGCAGAACGCGCACGATAAAGCTGTGCTCGTCCGATGCGCGCAAGTGGACCACCCCGCACCACTCCTGTCAGCTATGGAGAGGGGAGTAAGGAAAAGGCACCGGAAACGGTGGCCTTTTTGTTTCAATCGCTTAATTCTGTCTCTCGACCTAAGCCCGCTAGGGCTGGACTGTCCACTCGGCCCACGGTTTAGGAAACCGTTCTCACCACCCTACCCCAGCCTACTCAGACTCACTCAGGCCCAGTCCAGCCAAGAGTTACGAAAAAATCGACTTTGGCTGGAGTGGGCTGGAATGAGCTGGAGTGAGTTGGAGTTGAGCACAAAATGAGCACAATTGCGTTGCCTTCCCTAGCCCGTGATTATCTAGGGAGGGGCTTAAATGGGGTAGAGCGCTGCTTATCGGCGCGTCCGCTCTCCAACGTGAGGTTAGCTGCCAAGGCGCAATGCGACCCAAGAGACCATGCCTACAACATAGATGGAATATGCGAGGAGCAAATAGCCTAGCACAAGCCCAATAAGTGCAATCCCGACGCCAGTCACCTGTTGATTATTCTTGTAGCGGCGGAGTGCAAGATGACCGGTCGTAATACCCAAAACCGAGCCGACGAATGGAATGAAAACCTCACTGCCGGAGAGAAGCAAAGAGACAATAGCAAGCACTGGAACACGGTGAGCTGGAACTGGATCGACGCTTTGCAGTCGTCGCGCTACGGGGAGCAGAAAGAAGTAGGACAGAACGAAATATGCCGGAAAGACGACAAAGATTGAACCATGCGCAAGCGCCCAACTGTGAATGAACGGTAGGACATAAGCGTCGGCGGCAGCGGCACCGACAAAAAGCATCGCTACAGCGAGAGCAGTTGCACCTACTCCGTGAAAAATTGCGACGGCCCGTGCGCTCATCATGCACAGCTTAGATGAGGCTCAACATTGAAATACGCAGTGGGTGTGCCTGATTTCTGTCTGATCGGTATTCCCTTTTGATTCTTTGTCGTGAGGTAAGCCTCGGTTACAATCCATGAATTCGCGGCTCGCATCATCCGAACATCCAATACAACAGATTCGTCTTTTTTGCCTTTCAAACTGAACACAAAGCTCGCTTCGCCACCACTTCCAGATTCAATAACGTGAAACCCGCTCCAAAAGTTCAAGTTCACTTCTGATATGGGCCCAGTTACATTCATTACTTCTGGATTGGTCAGAGCAAAATGCATGGCTTCCTGGTAGGGGTCACTCTGAATTGTAAAGAAATAGAGTCCAACGAAAAGGGTCACGAGAAGGAAAGCAACTACTACTAAATGTCGGAGCTTAAACCCAAAGAAACCCACTGATGTGGTTTTACTCAAAGTCTGTTGCGCCCCACTAGATTTCTGGGCAGCTAGCATTTTTCATGTACCCCTAGCAAGTGTACATGATCAAAATCCCCCGAAAATGTGAGGTGCGAAGACATTGAAATAGAAGAGGTTTTGGGAGAGGTCACCCAGGGTTCGAAAACAACCCTTTCTGGATACCTTATCCCTATTCTCCGCTTAGTGACGATTCCAGCGAGAGTTATTCTTCAATGATGTGCGGTTTGGTGCTTTCATCGGGTGCTGATCTTGGGTCCGGCGCGCGACGCAGTGGTTCGCCCCTGCGTTGTGCGTGTCAGCTGACAGCAATAACGACCTTGCCTGTGGCATGACCGGATGTCAGTCGGTCATGAGCAGCCCCAGTCTCCTCCAGTCTAAAGCGGGCGTCGTCGAGGAGCGGGCTGATGCGTTCGTGATCCGCTAGCGCTGAGACCCGCTCCATGATCGTGCCATGATGTTCGAGCCCCTGGCCCGTGAGCATGGGAAGCAGCATGAATATCACATGCAGGCTGGCATTCTTCGTATGCAGGCCGCTGAGATCCGGTGACGTACCGACGGAGACAGTGGTTGCGCAACGGCCGTGTGTCGCCAGCGCCTCGATGGATGGTGCGATGTTCAGCCCGCCGACCGTGTCGAATACGACGTCATAACCGCGTCCATTCGTGAGCTCACCGACATATTTCGCGACTGACTGTTGCCGATAGAGGATCGTCCTGTCGGCACCGAGGCTTTTGGCAATCTCGGCATTTTCAGCCGTCCCCACAGTCGTATGAACGATCGCGCCCATGGCTTTGGCGAGCTGCACGCCGATATGGCCGACTCCACCGGTGCCGCCGTGGACAAGGACCGTCTCACCCGGCTGAACTTGCGCGCGATCGACAAGCGCCTCCCAGGCAGTGATGGCGACAAGCGGAAGCGCCGCCGCCTGCCTGAAAGACAGACTGGCGGGCTTTTTCGCCAAAAGCCGTTCGTCAGTGACCATGCGCTCCGAATAAGCACCGTCGCGCCCCTTCACGCCGCCAGCGCATCCATAGACCTCGTCGCCGACGGAAAACCGCGTGACCCCCGGGCCCGTGGCCGTCACCACGCCGGCGACGTCGCATCCGAGGATGATAGGATCTTCCGGTGCGATATCGGCGAAACCTGCCCTTATCTTGGTGTCTACCACATTGACGCTCGCCGCGTGCACCCGGATCGCGACTTCTCCGGACCCCGGATCGGCATCCGGCTTGTCGAACAGTTCAAATGGCTCGCCTTTGCCCAGGCGCTTGAGACGCATCGCTTTCATGGCATCCTCCTCGAAATATTGGTGAGGCAACATGGGGTCATGACATTGTCGACAACAAAAACATTTCTTTTTGACGCTGATGAGAAGATACGCTGAAAGCCTCAGAAAATCGAGATACCTCGCCCCTGTGGGGAACATGGGTTTTTGAACCCGAGTAGGGACCAGGGACATTCTGAATTATCCGAGGGGATTGAGCCTTGTTCATGCAGAAGCAAAAATGTGTCAGACGCCCCGTTTCTTCTGCAATCTGACAGAGTTTGCAGCCATGCCGTTTGGACTGGCTCACGCATGCTTGGGCCGACCCTCACATAGGATCTTGGCCCGAATGAGAGGGGAAGGTCTGCCTTACCCGCGAGAATTGATAAAAACAATCGGCGCGTCTTACACTTGCTTGGGGCAAGCGGCGATTACGGGGATGGAATGAGCGAGCTTGGGGGTAAGTGTATTTCTCAGCTTTGCCAAGTGGAACTTTTCTCCGGCATGACAAACCTCATTGGCTCGAATGGACAGGGCTCTGAATCACAGGATTTCTGGCATGCATAATAAGTGGAAACATTAGACCAATATACTGACGCGCACAGTTTCTCATACAAGGGTGGAGAATCCTTAGCATGGTGACATGGGTGGAAGTAATCATCGCTGCATTTCTTGCGTACTATTGGGCCGGTTTCGATATGGTCCATTTTCATACACAGCTGGAGCCCACGGATCAACCCGAGTATGTCCGCGGCTCGACTTGGAAAATGTTTGTGTCAGGCGCCTTATGGCCAATCGTCTCATACGCGAATCGGGAATTGGCTTGGTTCTCAATTGGTTTTTTAAGCGCGGCTATTGTTCTTGGTGCCGCATACGTCGGCCTGAACCACCTATTAGGCTCAATGTTCTATGCCGTGATGGTTTTGGGGGCGCTGCGAGTAACACCCGTCATTTCAGCATTGATTTCCTTTCCGCTGGCCATGGTGAGCTCACTGCTCTGGATTTTTATCGCGAAACCGTTGGGATGTGAAGATCCTAGCGGTATCGAGAGAATGAAACGCTGACTGTCGCTTTTCGGGGATTAAAAGAGGCCGGGAGTCTTTTCTCGACGGCTCGTGGGCCACTACGACTTCCACCAATTTTCTCTGCCGTGCGCAGGCTACTTTTTACTTCAGGGAGCCCTTGGGCGTATCCTGCCACTCATGAAACGGTGGTATCTGTATCTGATAGCTGTGCCGCTTGGGTTGGGGGGATTGGTTTACCTCGTCGGATTGAACTTTTCAATTAATTTCACCGACATGTGGAGCAGGGACCATCAAGCAAAGAACAAGCAGCAAGATGTCGGAAAGATCCCGAAGGGGAACGCAGTCCCCAACGAGATACTGAAGCTACGGCACGAGCATCAACTGAGACCGCTGACTGAACGGGAAGAGGGCACAAAAATAGAAGAATTGCCGAATGGAATATACGGTTTCTCAATGTGCAACGTCGTCGCGTTGCGCGCGACGCGTGACAACACATTCTCGTTAGAGATTCAAAAGCATGATGGGATCATTTTCTATGTTGGGTATGCCTCTGACGAGGAGATAGAACAATATCTGACTCGCCAAAAAAACTTTCATGTCCTCACGTCCCCTCAACCAAGGAAAGGGGCGTCATCCCTGATCAACATCCCTGTCGAGTTTGTCTCGAAATGCGAGGAGCGTCCTGTGGGAGACGGATATCTTTTTGATCTGTTTATTACCACTATCCCGGAATTGCAAATCTAGGGAGGTATCGCCCGTGGCGGGAAGGATAAGGGGTCATGGGTAGCTCAAACCTGCCGAAGCTTGCCCACCGAAGCTGACCGAGTCTGTGAGGGAATTCTCGAAGGCTTTCCGCCTGGTCGAACCCGTGAGGCTCGTACCGGAAGCGCGAAAGCGACGGGACTGCCCCACCACGGGGGAGAAATCAGCTCACAATTATGATCTCAAGGAGGTATGGTAGAGTGAAGCCGGCGGCAGGGTGTTCAGTACCGGAGGCTCCTATGGGATCAACGAACTTCGCTCCTCTCAGCCTCTCCGATTACGAAATCTCGCCCACACAGGGCTTTCTTCCGCAAGACCCCCTTGGGGATCTACCCGACTCCCCCATACTCAACGATTTCGGGCACGAGCTGCCAAAAATGCTGAGCGCTCGGACGGTCCGGCGGTTCATCGACAAACAACGCCAACTGCTTCCTTCCATCCCTCTAACATGGCGCACGGAAGACTATCGGGCTGCGATGCGGATCCTTTCATTCTGCGGGCATGCCTACGTGTGGGAAGTGCCGGACCAACCGGTTGCGACCTTGCCACCACAGTTGGCGAAACCCTGGCACGAAGTTGCGCAGCGGCTTGGCCGTCCGCCAGTACTCTCGTACGCCTCCTATGCGCTCGACAACTGGAGAAGGCTCGATCCCGCCGAGCCGATTCAGCTCGACAACATTGTGCTGCTGCAGAATTTTCTCGGCGGTTTGGATGAGGAGTGGTTTGTCGTAGTCCATATCCAGATCGAGCGGGAAGCGGGACCAGCGCTGGCCGGACTCCTACGAGCGATGAATGGTGCGGCCGAGGACAAAGAAGGCGAGGTCTTGCTTGGGCTCAACTCATTGGCGTTGGCCCAAACGGCGATGCGCGACACATTGCTCAGGATGAAAGAGCGCTGCGACCCCTATGTGTACTACAACCGCGTGCGGCCCTACATCCACGGCTGGAAGAACAGCCCTACCTTACCGAACGGGCTCGCCTACGAGGGCGTGGAATCCTATGCCGGGCAGCCGCAGCAATTTCGAGGCGAAACCGGCGCGCAAAGCTCTATTGTGCCTTGTCTCGACGCCGGGCTCGGGATCGCCCATGCGCCAGACCCACTCACTGTCTACCTCCAAGAAATGAGGGATTACATGCCTCCACGTCACCGATCGTTCCTGCTTGCGCTGGAGAACGCCACTGATGAGCTTGAACGTCCGTTGCTCGCCGGCTATGTTCGCGATCGGAAATTCCGCACCCCCGATCTCTGGACTGCCTATTGTGCCTGCGTCAATCTTCTCGCAAAATTTCGTGAGATCCACATCGGTTACGCCGACAGCTACATTTACCGCCAGCATCAGGCCCACGCCAGCAATCCTACGGCTGTGGGAACCGGCGGCACACCCTTCATGCAGTACCTCCAAAAGCACCTGGATGAAACGAAACAGACGATCGTTCAGTAGGCCCTTCTTGACCCACTCATTTCGTGAACGACTACTGGATTGCGGCTACAAGATCGTCGTTGACTAAGCCTGGTGAGCGGCGTATCGTTTTTCCAGCGGGATAGCAGAAAACGCCGTCACTTGTGAATCGCGGTTCGTACCTTGCCATACGTATTTCTTAAGTTACACGAGAGCCGCTTCACGAACAACGCTTTACAATCTGTACCAAAGGAGTTGACCATGGCGATCATGTGCTCCCTGGCGGTCTGCAAGGCACAGGCGGGGCTGTGCGGGCACGAAAAGGCGATGCTGAGCGTCGCCATGCTCGCGGTTATCGGCCTTGGGGCCTACTTCCTGATCGGCTGATCGAAGGTATTAGCCGATTCCATTCACTAGGCCCACCCTGTACCGAGGTGATGGTATGTGCCGACTCCCCTGACAGGAGGCTGAAAAAGTCCGCCAGCGGCGTTCTTGCTTCGCTCAGAAGAACCGTGAAACGTGAGTCGTGAAACGTGAAACGAGGGTCAGCCTCGGAGCTGTGGCCTTGCTGGGGACAAGACGCGTCCCTGGGCGAAGAGGTTGTCTTGGCAGACTCAGGGCGGGCGGGTGAAGTAACCGCCAGGATTGGGCGGGCGAGTAGACTGGCCTTTTGAGAATCCTGCTTGGTGTCCTCCTGTGTGCCATACGTGCGGACCTTGATGTTCTCACGTGCCAACATATTTTTTTCTACACCTTGCTAGTCTTCAACATGGTCTCAACTTCTATCACCCATGACCCGAGGCTCGCACGACAGCTGGTGCTCGACGAGTTGTTTGATCTGTTGCTCTACAAGGAGCTCCGCGCGGTGACGCAGCCGGATGTGCATGAGACCTTGGACGAACTGATCAAGGTGGAAACACGGCATGTGGCCTTCTGGCAGAAATTTTTTAATCTCAAGCTCGACGAGTTGAACCTCGGCCGACGGATCAAACTCTCCTTCATGATTCTGGTCTGCAGGATCTTCGGCTCGACCGCCGTCCATCTGGTGCTCGAAGCCATCGAGGTCCATGGCGTGCGGAATTATCTGGCCCTGTGGCGCAAGTATCAAGGCAGGCCCCTCGGCGAAGCATTGCGCGGTATCTTGATGGACGAGCTCAAGCACGAGGATGTGCTCGTCACGGAACTGACGAAGCGGAAGATCAACCCGGAAAGGATACGGAACATTTTTCTGGGACTCAACGACGGTTTAGTAGAAATACTCGGTGCGGTGAGCGATTCTTCGGCGCCTTCGGCAGCGCCACGACGGTCTTGATTGCCGCCTCGACCACAGCCGTGGCCGGTGCCCTGCCGATGGCCGCCGGTTCGTTCTTGGCGCTGAGCAGCGAGAAAGAAGTGACGACAACGGAACTGGCCAAGAAATTGTTCTTAGGCGAGGAATCCGAGATAAGTCCGATGGAGGAATCGCCCATGGGTTCGGCCCTCGTGGTGGGGACCGCTTACATTATCGGAGCATTGGTACCGGTGCTGCCGGTCTTAGTCGGCGCACAAGATGCGCTGTTCTCGGTCTTGACCGCAGGGCTCATGGTGATTCTGGTATCAATGGTCTTGTCGTTTTTGTCCGGCATGGATGTGAAACGCCGCATCCTGCTGAATCTCGCGATCCTCACCGTGGCGGTGAGCGTAAGCTATGCGATTGGGCTAGCGGCGAAACAAATCTGGGGAATTGCTGTCTAGGGTGGGCTGGCTAACGGGTATTGACCATTGGAAGTTCGCGAGAACCTTCTGCTTCCAGTTGAATCCGCAACCGTTCTAAGCGAGATACTTCCATCACGTTGTGAAGCATTTCATCTGTCATCTGGGTCAACTGTGCGGCGGCATCTTTCATCTGGCCATGTTCGACCGCCCGCGAGAGTACCTCTGCCTTCGTCGCGCCTTTATTTTTCCCCAGAAACGGCTTGATGATGAGATACGCCACGTCCCGCGCTGGCATGAACCGGAGAAACCGCCGCAACAACCGGTACGTCTGGATGGGATAGTGTAGGAGCTTATAGATAAACAGACGCTTGAGTCCCTGACGGCGGACCTCATTGATCACCTCACCGGGCAAGCAGGTCGGATCGATCTCCGAACACTTGAAATACTTGTACCAATCGGTGGTTTCGCTGACCAACCCGCGCTTCACATATTCCTGCCAGAGTGGCGTCCCTCTATACACACAGAGTCGATTGAAGCCGAACGTGTCGAGTGGCAGCTTGGACGCCAGGTCGAACGTGGCGTTCATGTCTTCGACCGTTTCATCGGGGTTACCCACGGTGAAGAACCCGTGCACGATCTCAATACCAGCCCGCTTGGCGTTCTTAACGGCGGTGGCGACTTCCTCCAACGTCTGTTCTTTCTTGAGGCGATCGAGAATCTTCTGGCTCCCGCTTTCAATCCCGAACATGACCGTCCGGCAATGGGCCTTGGCCATGGCAGGAAACAGGTGCTGCGCGACCGAGTCCACGCGCCCTTCAATGCCCCATTGGATCGTAAGATTCGCGTCCATCACGCCTTGGCAAATCGCCTCGATCCGCTTGGGTTGCAGTAGAAAATGGTCGTCGACAAAATAGACGGACCCGTAGCCGCATTCTTCAAGGTACTTGAGTTCGCTCACCACGTGCTGGGCACTCCGCGCGCGCCACTTACCTTCGTTGAAGATCGGAATGTCGCAGAACACACAAGGCCAGGGGCAGCCGCGGGAGGTTTGCATCGTCGTGAACCGCTCCATCGAGAGCACCGCCGGCACGTCGAGCGGCATCGACTCTATAAAGTCGAGCGGAAGGCCTTCGCGGTCTGGGAAAGGCCACTGATCCAGATGGCGTTCCATCGGCCGGCCGGAGTTCTGCACGACCTGGCCATCCTTAGCCCAGGTCAGCCCGGCCACACCGGACGGATCGTCGAACCGTTCGAGTAGATCGAGGAGCAACTGTTCGCCGTCTCCCTTGCAGATGAAATCCACTTCAGGGCACTGCAGTTTAACCAATGCGGCGTTCAAACTTGCAAAGACGCCTCCGAAGGCCAGTTTGACCTTCGAGTTGGCGGCACGAATCTGACGGGCCAGGATCTTCGCGTAGGGATAGCTGGTGGTGCTGAGAAAACTGAGGCCGATCAAGGCTGGTTGTTGCCGATTGATTTCCTCGAGGATCACCTCGTTCGGCGTGTCGGGGTTCGCCTGATCGAACATCACACACTCATGGCCGGCCTGTTTGAGTACCGCCGAGAGGGACATGATACCGATGGGAGGAAAACCCATGACCCGGATACGGCCGTTTTTTGCACGTGTCTTGGCTGGGAGCGCGTAGAACTGAGGGTCGCGAACGTGGATGAGAAATACCCGCATGTAGCTAGCTTAACACGAATGCCATGACAGGAGAAGGTAAATTACTTTGATCACGGGAGAGCTTTGGTGTTGCAGCACGTCTTGGGCAAGAAGAGAGTTCCCCGACAGGATGCTCAAAATGGCATCCCCGCGAGGCCGTAGAGAGCTCGGCGCGAATCGTACCCTTGGGTTACGTTGCAGGGAGACAGGCGACTGAGAACGACGCTGGGGGTCATTTTCAGCATCCTGCAAAAAAAACAAAGTGGGGATGGGTGAATGACCACCACATCCCCACTTCACGATTGTCTGACGCAAGAACAAACCGAGGCTCTTACCTACCGCCCGAGCGCAACCTTGACCGCATCGCCGATCTCAGCCGGGTTCTTTACCACCCGAACACCCGCTGCCTCCAAGCTCTTCATCTTCTCAGCTGCCGTGCCCTTCCCTCCGGAAATAATAGCACCGGCATGGCCCATACGCCGTCCAGGCGGGGCCGTGATTCCGGCAATGAAACTCACGACCGGTTTCTTCACGTGCTTCTTGATGAACTCAGCGGCTTTCTCTTCCGCATCGCCACCGATTTCGCCGATCATCACGATCGCCTGGGTCTCGGGATCTTTCTCGAACAACGCCAACACATCGACGAAGCCTGTGCCATTGACCGGATCGCCGCCGATGCCGACGCACGTCGTTTCACCCAATCCCATTGTCGTAAGCTGATGCACGGCTTCGTAGGTGAGGGTCCCACTGCGTGACACGACGCCCACCACACCCTTCTTATGGATGAAGCCAGGCATGATCCCGATCTTTGCTTCATCGACCGTGATGACGCCGGGGCAGTTTGGTCCGACCAGACGGACGTCGCGGCCATAGAGGGCACGCTTGACCTTGACCATGTCATTGACCGGGATGCCTTCGGTAATGCAGATGATCAGCTTCACGCCGGCATCGGCGGCTTCCAGAATCGCATCGGCGCAAAACGGCGGAGGCACAAAGATGAGCGAGGTGTCGCACTGTGATTTCTTCACCGCATCGCGCACCGTATTGAAAACCGGAATGCCCTCGACCTCTTGCCCGGCCTTGCCCGGCGTCACACCAGCCACGACCTGCGTCCCGTAGGCCTTGCACTGAGTAGCATGGAACGAGCCTTCCTTGCCCGTGATCCCCTGCACCACCACCCGCGTATTCTTATTAACGAGAATGCTCACAATTCCCTCTTCTTTCTTCCACTCGCTCCCTCATGGCTGGAAAACTTTCCCCAGGGGAGTGACAGGGTTGAGGCCCTGACTGCGGCCGTCGAGCGAGCACTGCTTCACCGTGCGCGCTCCGGGAGCAAAAGGGACTGAACCCTGTCACTCCCCACTCATCACGCCGCTTTTCCAGTCAACTTCACTATTTTTTGCGCCGCTTCCCACAAATCGTTCGCCACTTCCAACTTTAGGCCGGACTCCGCCAGGAGCTTGCGGCCTTCGTCTGCATTCGTTCCCTGCAATCTGACGACCAGCGGCACATTGATCTTCACTTCTTTGGCCGCGTCGATGACACCCTGGGCAATCCGTTCACAGCGAACAATCCCACCGAAGATGTTGATGAAGATGCCCTTGACGTTCGGGTCCTTGAGGAGGATCCGAAATCCCGCAGCCACAGTCTCCTTGGTGGCGCCACCGCCTACGTCCAGAAAATTCGCCGGTTCGCTGCCTGCCAGCTTGATGACGTCCATCGTTGCCATGGCGAGGCCTGCGCCGTTGACCATGCAGCCGATGTTTCCGTCAAGTTTAATGTAGTTCAGATTATTTTCTCCCGCTTCGACCTCGAGCGGGTCTTCTTCGTGGAGATCACGCATCTGCTGCACATCGGCATGCCGGAACAACGCGTTATCGTCGAACGAGACCTTACCGTCCAATGCGACGAGTTTCTTGTCGCTGGTGATAACCAGCGGATTGATCTCCACCATTGCCGCATTCTTGTCCATGAACAGACGATAAAGATTCCCCAACATCTGGATGAAGGGAGTTACGACGGCCGCTTCCATGGCAGGAAGGCCCAGCGCAAATGCGATGTTTCGCCCGTTGTACCCTTGGAACCCAACCGCTGGGTCAATCGCTTCCCGGATGATCTTCTCCGGCGTGCGGGCGGCAACTACTTCGATCTCCATCCCGCCTTCCGTGCTCGCGATGAATACAGGCCACCCGCTATCCCGATCGACGAGGATACTGAGATAGAGTTCTTTGGTGATGCCCGCCCCTTCTTCGATCAGGAGACGACGGACTTCTCGGCCTTTCGGGCCGGTTTGGTGCGTGATAAGCGTCTTACCGATCAGTTCCTTGACCAGGCCTGGAACAGCCGTCTTGTCCTTCGTAATTTTGACGCCACCGGCTTTGCCTCGACCGCCTGCATGGATCTGCGCCTTGACGACAAACACCGGAGTATTGAGTTCTGCCGCCCAGGCCGCTCCTGCCTCGGGCGAGGTAATCTCTTTCCCGCGAGGAACCGGAATCCCAAACTGCCCAAACAACTGCTTCGCCTGAAACTCATGAACGTTCATTTCTTCTCCTTGCGTAAAAGGCGCGACAGGCGGGACTCGCGAGAAACGCTACGAATTAGGATGCCCGCCTCGCTCATCTCGCGTATCTCGCTATTCTTTTCTTGTATACGCAGGCAGAATCATGGGTGACACCACTCCACTCGCACTGCCATGCTTCTTGGCTTCGGTACGGAATCCATTCAGATGCCCAACCGTTAATTTCCCCTGCGGCATGGCAGCGGCACGAGCCGCAGCCGTCAGCCCGGACCGCTTACCAAAAACCATCAGGTCGAGGAGCGAATTACCCATCAACCGATTACGTCCATGCAATCCGCCGGAAGCCTCGCCCGCGACGAACAAATTATTTACATTGGTTTCTGAGTTGGTATCGATCTTCACGCCACCGTTCTGATAGTGCAGCGTCGGATAGATCAGCACGGGATCTTTGCTGATATCGATGCCGAATCGTTCGAACTGCAGCATCATCGCGGGAAAATGCTTCTCCACGGTGCCGGGGCCCTGTTCGGCATCGAGGAGCGGGGTATCGAGCCAGACGCCGACGCGCCCTGACATTGTACGGATGCCGCGCCCCTCTTCACACTCCCGAATAATCGAGGAAGACACGACGTCGCGGGTATCCAATTCGTTGACGAACCGTTCACCCTTCGCATTGACCAGGTGTCCACCTTCAGAGCGAATCCCCTCGGTCACCAACGCCCCGATGAGCTGCTCGGGATAGACCGCACCAGTGGGGTGATACTGGAACGTATCGATATGCATGAGTTTGGCGCCCAGCCGATAGGACAAGCACAGCCCGTCGCCGGTCGCACCGTAGTGATTGCTGGTCGGGAACCCCTGAATATGGAGCCGGCCGATCCCGCCGGTCGCCAGAATGACGGACTTGGCTGCCACGACGACGTAGCGATGGTTGTCGAGGTCTTTGAAAATGGCGCCGGTGCAGTCCCCTTTCTCGTCACTCGTCAACTCTACCGCGGCGCAAAACTCGAGTACCCGGATGTTCTGATTCAGCACCTCGTCCTTGAGCACCCGCATGATTTCAAGGCCGGTGTAGTCTGAACAGGTCAGAAGGCGGGGCTTCGAACTCCCACCGCCTTTCTTGACATGGAGGTTGCCATCCCCATCACGATCGAACAGTACGCCCAGGCTCAATAGCCATTGCGCAATCGAGGGGCCTTCTTCGACCATCACCTTGAGCAGCTGATGGTCGTTCTGCATGTGGCCGCCCTTCAGCGTATCCACGAAGTGGGTGACGGGCGAGTCCTCAGGCGCCACCGAAATCTGCATGCCCCCTTGAGCCATCACGCTATTGGAATCGCCGAGACGGAGCTTCGTAGCCAGGATGACCATGGCACCCGCCGCATGCGCATGGAGCGCCGCCGCACAACCGGCGCCGCCGCCGCCCACCACCAGGACATCGGTCGTATAGTCTGGCGTCAGATCGAACCCGTCGGCAATAGGGCTATCGCCCTCCAGCAATGTCGCCAGCTCAACAACCGTCTTATCCCCGACGTTGGGACCAAACCGGATCGGCCGATAGGCTCGTTCCCGAAAATCAGGATGATATTTGTGGATCAGTTCGTCGCGATCCGCTGGAGAAAACTTGGGAAGGGTCTGCTTGCGTCGAGCATCCCGCGTCTGGTGCACGATCTGTTGGAGGGCGTGAATGTCCATGAGTGTGCTTTCAGCTATCAGCGTTCAGCTTTTGCCTCAATTTCAGAAGCTGAGAGCTGAAGGGTGACTGCTCGTCGTGCTATTTCACCGTCGCGCAGTGATCGACGAGTTCCTTCTCAGTCATCTTGAGAATCTTGGTCCACTCGTCGTTAAAGTGGCCGTCTTGAATTTCCTTGATTCGCGTATCCAGCCCCAGAGGCTTCTCGGTGAAATGAGCCCCCTGCGCCCGGCTCACATACAGCGCCACGAGATTTGGAGCGATGTCCGCGATGCAGACTGGCGTGCACATCCCACACATCACACAATCCATGAACATCTCGGACACGCTCTTAAAATCACCGAAAACGGCTTTCCAGACTCCCTCCCGCACATCAATCTTCTGCGGGCAGGCTTCGGTGCAGGCGTTACAGTTCCGGCAGAGCGGCGCTTCAGGATAGAGGTTGAAGAGGTCTTGTTTCGGATCTTTGAGCGTCTGAATGTCGTACGTGGCCTTCCGGGCCGGGAAGGGCGGCATCATCGTAATCGACATGCCATCTTGCACCGCCATTTGGCAGGCCAGACAGGTCCTCACTTTAGGATCGTCCTTGGTCCGATAGTAGGCCGCGCAGGCGCCACAGAACCCGCCAAGACAGCCGGCTCCACGGACGACTTCCTGGCCCGAATACCATAAGGCCTTGATAATCGTGATTCCATCCGGCACTTCGTACTTCTTGCCGGCAATCTCGACCGTGACAATCCGAGGCTTGAGCACCTCGGGTTGATCGATCACATTGGTATTTCCTTGTCCCATTGTTTCCTTCGTAAGTCGTGAGGCGGAAGGGGTTGGAAGAGACCCCTCACGCCTGACAACTAGTCCCTAATGGCTGTCGCAGCTTCTTCGTTAGGCAATCGCGTCCACGATCCCATTCAAGGTCTGGCTGGGACGCATCGCTTTTGACGCCTTTGCATCATCAGGGTGATAGTACCCGCCGACATCGACCGGTTTCCCCTGAGCACCGAGTAATTCGCTCGTGATCTTGGCTTCATTGTCCGCCATATCCTTGGCGACCTTGGCAAAGCGTGCTGCCAGGTTCTTATCCTGCGTCTGCTGAGCCAACGCTTGCGCCCAGTACAACGCCAGGTAGAAATGGCTTCCGCGGTTATCGATCTCGCCCACCTTGCGGGCCGGAGACTTATTGCTCTCCAGGAACTTCGCATTGGCCTGATCGAGCGCATCGGCCAAATTTTTTGCTGCTTGATTATTTGCCACCTTGGCGAGATGTTCCAATGAGGCGGCTAACGCGAGGAATTCACCGAGCGAATCCCAGCGGAGATACCCTTCCTCCTGGAACTGCTGCACATGTTTAGGCGCCGAACCGCCGGCTCCGGTCTCGAACAGGCCGCCGCCGTTCAGCAGCGGAACGATCGAGAGCATTTTGGCGCTCGTCCCGATTTCGAGAATAGGGAACAGATCGGTGAGATAGTCGCGTAACACGTTCCCCGTCACAGAGATCGTGTCCTTCCCTTCTATGATCCGCTCCAACGAGAGGCGCGTCGCATCGGCCGGCGTCATGATCCGGATGTCGAGGCCCTGCGTATCGTGGTCTTTCAAGTAACGTTCGACCTTCGTGATCAGTTGCGCATCGTGCGCTCGGGCCTTGTTCAACCAGAAAATTGCCGGAGCTCCGGTGGCCTTCGCACGATTCACCGCTAACTTGACCCAATCCCGAATCGGCGCATCCTTCACCTGACACATGCGCCAGATGTCGCCTTCTTCCACCTTATGCTCCAGCAACGTCTTTTCCGAGGCATCCACGACACGCATCGTGCCATTACCAGGCGCCTTGAAAGTCTTGTCATGCGAGCCGTACTCCTCCGCAGCCTGCGCCATGAGACCCACATTGGGCACACTGCCCATCGTTTTCGGATCGAAGGCGCCATGCTTTTTGCAGAACTCAACGACCTCATGATAGACCGGCGCATAACTGCCGTCGGGAATGACCACTTTCGTATCTTGCGGTTTGCCTTCCGGATTCCACATTTTCCCCGAATCGCGAATGACCGGTGGGATGGAAGCATCGATGATGATGTCGCTCGGCACATGCAGGTTGGTGATCCCCTTGTCGGAATTCACCATCGCCATCGGAGGCCGCTTCTTGTAGACCTCTTGAATATCGGCTTCGATCGCCCCGCGCTGACCGTCCGGCAAGGCTTTGATCTTCGAGTAGAGATCGCCGATGCCGTTGTCCGGATCCACGCCCAGCTTTTTGAGCGTCTCGCCATGTTTCTCAAACACATCCTTGTAATACACCGTCACGGCATGACCAAAGATCTTGGGATCCGAGATCTTCATCATGGTGGCCTTCATGTGAATCGAGAACAGCACGCCCTGTTTCTTGGCGTCTTCGATCTGCTCTTCGAGGAACTGGCGCAGGGCCCGCTTGCTCATGAACGTGGCATCAATGATTTCCCCAGCCTGTAGTGCCACTTTGGGTTTGAGCACCGTCGTCTTGCCGTCCTGGCCGACGAACTCGATCCGCGCGTCGGTCGCAGCAGTCGTCGTCATCGACTTTTCGTTGGAGAAGAAATCCCCGCCCTTCATATGGCTGACGTGCGTCTTGGAGTCCGCACTCCAGGCACCCATCTTATGCGGATGCTTCCTCGTATGGGCCTTCACGGAGAGCGGCGCGCGGCGATCGGAATTGCCTTCGCGCAAAACCGGGTTGACGGCGCTCCCTTTAACTCTGTCGTAGCGAGCCTTGATGTCTTTCTCCTTATCGTCTTTCGGATTTTCCGGGTACTCGGGAAGCTTGTAGCCCTGGCTCTGCAACTCTTTGATGGCCCCTTGTATCTGGGGAAGCGAGGCACTGATGTTCGGAAGCTTGATGATATTCGCCTCCGGTGTCTTGGCCAGCTCGCCCAATTCAGACAGAGCGTCCGCCTGCTTCTGCTGCGGTGTCAGGTAGTCGGGGAAAACGGCGAGAATGCGCCCGGCTAGCGAAATATCATGCAATTCAACGACTACGCCAGCCGCCTTGCTGAAGGCATTGATGATCGGCAGAAACGAATAGGTCGCCAGCATGGGGGCTTCATCGGTTTTGGTGTAAATGATCTTGTCTGCTTTAGTCGTCATGGCTATTCCTCTTTTGGCTCGTTGTTAGTTCAACGCATTCAGCGCCGAACCAGCCTTGAACCACGCAATCTGCTGCTCAGTAATGCTGTGGTTCGCCTGGATGGTGAGCGATGTGCCATCCGTCTTGTGTATCGTCACCTGCACCGGTTTACCGGGAGCCAGACTACTGAGCCCCGTCACGCTGATGCGGTCCTGTTGCTCAATCTTCTCGTAATCCTTCGGGTCAGTGAAGGTCAACGCCAAGATCCCCTGCTTCTTTAAATTGGTCTCATGAATGCGGGCAAAGCTCTTCGTAATGACGACGCGGACGTTGAGGAACCGTGGCGACATGGCCGCATGCTCGCGGCTGCTGCCTTCCCCGTAATTCTCATCGCCAACCACGATCGAGCCAATGCCCTTCGCCTTATACCGGCGGGCGATCTGCGCAATGATGAGTCCTGATTCGCCCGTCAACACATCCGTCCCCTTGCCCGGCTCTGAGGAAAAAGCATTGTTCGCCCCCAGGAACATGTTGTCGCTGATCTTGTCCAGATGGCCGCGGAACTTGAGCCAGGGACCGGCTGGAGAAATGTGATCGGTCGTCGTCTTGCCTTTGGTCTTGATTAATAGCGGAAGCTTCTCGAAGTCCTTGCCGTCCCAACGGGGGAACGGCTGCAACAGTTGCAGCCGTTCGCTCGTCGACGGAATGTCGACGGTAATGGCATCACCATTCTCAGCCGGAGCGACGAAACCTTCTTCGCCCTTCGCAAAGCCCTTGGCCGGGAGTTCTTCACCCTGCGGCGGCTCCAGTTTGAACTCCTTGCCGTCTGCTCCCCTGAGCGTGCCATTGACAGGATCGAATCCCAAGTCTCCGGACAGTGCATAGGCGGTCACCACTTCCGGGCTGGCTAGAAACGACAATGTCTCATTAATGCCGTCGTTACGACCTGGGAAGTTGCGATTGAATGAACTGACGATTGAGTCGGCCTTGCCCTTCACCCCGTCGGCCCTCTTCCACTGTCCGATACAAGGGCCACAGGAATTGGACAGGACCGTACCGCCCATCTTCTCGAAGGTCTCGATGAACCCGTCGCGCTTCATGGTGTGATAGATACGCTCGGAACCTGGCGACACGAGGAAGGGAGTCTTCGCCTTTAATCCCGCCTTCATACCCTGTTTGGCAATGTGGGCTGACCGGCTGATGTCTTCATAGGATGAATTGGTGCAGCTCCCGATGAGCGCCGCTTTGAGCTCGACCGGATAGCCCTTCTCCTTCGCTTCTGCTGCCATCTTGGAAACCGGGCGCGCCAGGTCCGGCGTATGGGGCCCGACGATATAGGGCTCGAGCGTGGACAGATCGACTTCGACGATCTGGTCATAGTATTTCTCGGGCGACTGATAGACCTCGGGATCCGCCACCAACAATGATTTGTTGGCAATCGCAAGGTTGGCCAGGTCGGCCCGATCCGTGATGTTCAGGTAGGCAACCATTTTCTGGTCGAAGGGAAATACCGATGTAGTGGCGCCCAGTTCCGCACCCATGTTACAGATCGTCCCCTTACCGGTGGCGCTGATGGTTTCGGCGCCAGGGCCAAAATATTCCACGATCTTGTTCGTCCCACCCTTCACCGTAAGTAAGCCGCAAAGATATAGAATCACGTCTTTCGGTGAGGCCCAGCCGTTTAGCTTTCCCGTGAGACGGACGCCGATGAGTTTCGGATGGAGCACTTCCCAAGGCAGACCGGCCATGACTTCGCCGGCATCGGCCCCGCCGACACCGATCGCCAATCCGCCCAGCCCACCTCCGTTTGGCGTGTGTGAGTCGGTGCCGATGATCAAGCTGCCCGGGAATGCATAATTCTCCAGCACAACCTGGTGAATGATCCCCGCGCCAGGCTTCCAGAAGCCAATGCCGTACTTCTTCGCCGCCGAGGCGAGGAAATTATAGACTTCTTTGTTTTCGTCCATCGCGCGGAGCAGGTCCTTCTCAGAACCCATCTCGGCACGAATCAAGTGGTCGCAATGAATGGTGCTCGGCACGGCCGCTTGCTTCTTATTCGCCTGCATGAACTGCAATAGGGCCATCTGGGCCGTCGCATCCTGCATCGCGACACGATCGGGTCTCAGCGCCAACATCGCTTTACCGCGTTCCCACGTCTGGGTGTCAAAATTGTCGGCATGTGAAACCAACACCTTCTCCGACAGGGTCAGACCACGGCCGAATTTATTTCTGGCCTTGGCGAACACGGCCGGCATTTTCGCATAGAGGTTCTTAGCAAGATCCATCGACATGGTGACCTCAATTTTAAATTGACATTGTAAAATTAAAAATTGTCATTACTTCAGCGGTGGCACTTCGCGCCGCTTCGGAGCCGCGTAATTGACGAGGTAATCGAACAGCCTGATCAAGCGGCTATCTTGACGTTTCTGATCCACCCAATGCCCGATCAACCCGATCGTGCGCGAGAGGATGAAGAACCCGTTCAAACTATCAACCGGGAATCCGATATCGACGAGCACTGCCGCCATCGTTCCGTCCACGTTTAAAATCAGGTTGTCTTTCTTCGCCGAGGTGATCTTTTCCACTTCGAGCGCAAAATCCAAGCAGGGAGTCTTGATGTTCAAGCTCTTGACGTACCCGGCCAGTTCTTTCACGCGCTTGTCCGGATTGCGCAGGCTCTTGACGCGATGGCCGATCCCCGGCACTGGTCCGACGTTCTTCTTCATATAGACGAGGAAGTCGTCGACGGACATCTTGTTGTCGACCGCATGTTTAAAGTAGCGACCGGCATCGGTCACGGCGCCGCCGAAGCGCGGGCCGATCATGATCAATCCGGCTGCAACCGACTGGGACAGGCCGATCCCAGCACAGGCCGCAATAATCGTCCCCAGGGCCCCGCTGACGCAGGGGCCATGGTCGGCTGAAAGCATCATGATGCGTTTGACGATTTCAGCTTCTTGTTTGGAGATCAGCCGCTTGTCCCACAACAGCCCAACGACATGGGGAATCTCGTAGCCCTTATTGATGAGTTCGGAAGCGGGGTACCCGTCGTAGCAGGGTTCGTCGCCGCGATCGTCGCTGATCGTGGTGCGAATCAGCGGGGGAACCATGACTTCGTCCGCCTTCATCGCCTCTTCGATGCTCTTCGGCAGCTTCGGCAACATGGCCGGTTCAACCGGTTCCTTAACCTGGCCTGACTTCAGCAGCTCTTGATAGATTTCCTTGATCGCCGGGCCCAAGGCACCGAACGTCGCAGGCACGATCGCGCCGGACTTCTTGAGGGCGTCAGACTTGGAACGGGCCGACCCCTCACCCTTCAGGCCTTCCTTGGCGCCTGCATGGCCGAACTTCATACCCTTCGGCAAACTTTCCTGGCAGAAGCCGGAGACGACGGCCATCAACTTCACCCGCCGCTTCTTGGCCCCGTACCACTCGGCTGCCCGCTCTTCAAGATCGCCGCCCATTTCGCCGACGATGACGACCGCCTTCGTTTGCGGATCGTTCTCGAACATTTCGAGATAGCTGACATAGTCGGTTCCCGGATAGGTATCACCGCCGATCCCGATGGCCGTCGTGATACCGTCGGAAAACTGCGAACAGATCCAGATGATTTCGTTGGAGAGGCCGCCTGACTTGGTGATGACCCCGAACGAGCCTTCACGGTAGAGCTTCGAAAGCACGAGATTATCAAACGCTCCTCCGATGACACCCAACCGGCAGGAACCGGCTGAGACAATGCCGATCGACGAAGGGCCATTAAAGACCTTCCCGAGCTTGATGGCATGACGACCCAGAATCTTGGCATCTTTTTCCGGCACGCCTTCGGTGATCATAGAGACCACCTTGATGTGCGTGTCATCCAAGGCTTCCATCCCGCCCTTCATCGCCCGGTCTGCACCAATGTAGACGAGGCTGGTGTTGATCTGAGGATGGTTCTTGGTGGCTTCGGTGACAGTCTTATAGATGGGGACGGCTACCAAGCCGCTGCCGTAGGGAATCTCGTTTGTTTTGCCTGCATCAGGCGGATAGACGAAGGCCAGGACGTTCAGTGAGCGTTTGATCAGGTAGCAGAACTCGGCCATCCTGCGCGCGGCGTTCACTCCTGCGACGCCGCCTTGAATGACCACATAGGTGTCTTTGTTTGCCAGGATACTCATCGGGATCTCCCCTTATAAATTCAGTTGGCCATGGACGGCAGGCTAGGTCGTCTGGAGTGCCTTATCGACGATATCGGTGAGCGGCGTATGACGGTCAAAGACGTTGATATCGAACCCTTCATCCTTGAGCGCGCGCATCGCATCGAGCCCTTCCTTCTCACGCGGACCACCTCGACGCACCCAGATCTTGACGCCCTTGAGCTTGCCCTCGGACTTTGCCTTGCGGAATCCATTGATGATGCCGCCGAACGTCTTCTTCACGTCGGTGAAATTGGCAATTGCGCCGCCGACGATGATGTTCTTGATCCCAGGCAACGAACACACCTTATCCGTCAGCACTTCAACCGCCCAGTCTGGTGGATCGCCGGAGTATTCGGCGTAATTGGCCAACTTGCCACCGCGTGCGACAACCGCATCGGAATAATAGATGCTGGCGCCACCGCCGGCTGGAAGCATGGCTGTGTCCCCTCCTGAAATTTCGATAAATTTGACCGAGCCTTTGATCTTTGAATCGACCGCCATGACTTCCATTTCGTGTTTGGAATAGGCACGGCCGAATTCTGCAGCAAAGGCAAAGTTCCAATCGGGGTGCCGGAATTTGGCGTCGCCATCGAGCAGCGTCACCGCATCCAACGCGATCGGTTCACTCTCTTGCTCACGCAAGACCACGGGGTTCACTTCCAAATACTGCGCATCTTCACTGTCAAAACAGATAAACATCTTGCCCGCGAAATTGGCCATCTTCTTGGCCAATGGACCGATGAAACCCGCATCCTGGGCCAGCTTCTCAAGCGCATCCGCGGAGGGCTGCTGTCCGACCTCCAAGGCCAGGCGCTTTACGCGATCCCAATTCGATTCGACTTCAATGCCACCGCAGTTGGCAACCAGAATGTCCGTCCCTTCACGGGTGGATTTCACCGCACAATAATACTCTTCCTTGTGCGGGATCATTTCAGACACGATCACTTGTGAAACAGTGATGCTGCCGACCTGGCGGCCGATCATTTCCTTCGTCGCCCCTTCTGCCCCTTTGAGATCCAGATCAACCTTCACCAAGCCGAGCTTGAACCGAGAGCCGAGCGCTTCGTGCGCCTTGACCACCAACTTAGATTTCTTGAGCCATTCATTGGCTTGGCCGAGCTTCGTCAATTCGTCAACTGAGGTGACGACGACATAGTTGGGGACCGTAATGCCCCATTTCTTCATCAGCCCCATCCCGGGACCTTCGAGCACCTTCGCCATGACGTGACTCCTTGAGAATGGTGAGAAACAATATAAAGGATGAGGATTCTAACGAAATCAGCTGGGGGACTCAATACGTCAGAGGGACTAAACGAACAAGGACCAAAAGGCCTAGTGGCGAAGACGGCTGGGGCATTACGATCTAAGCGCTTGAAACTGTGTGGCAATCACCATTTTTTATCACAGATCCTCTCACGTCCTCTCACGCACGTGAGATAAGAATTATCCTGGAAGGCGGTTGGATTGGCAGGTGGGGCAATAGAACGAGCTGCGTTCACTCTGAAGACGGCGAATTATTCGTCCGCAACCGTTGGGACAGGGTTGACCTTCTTTGCCATAGACGAGATGGCGACGCTTATACCAGCCTTCCGTGCCATCCGGCGCATAGAAATCCTTGACACTTGATCCGCCACAGGAAATTGCCTCTTGAAGCACCGTTTGCATGGTGGCATAGAGGGTGGCAATCGTGGCCCCGCGCAGCCGACTCACCTCACGGTTCGGATGGAGCCTGCCGCGAAAGAGAATTTCGTTCGCGTAAATGTTCCCAATCCCTGCGATCACTTGCTGATGCATCAATAGCGGCTTGAGACGGCCACGCCTGTCTTGCATGAGACGGACGAACTCATCGCGCGGCACCGTGAGGGGATCGACCCCAAAGCGGCGAGCACGGTAGCGGTCGAGTCCTGCCCGATCGAGCAAGGAAAGCCGTCCGAACCGCCGAGGATTCCAGTAACGCAGTTCCGATTCACGCCCGCCCGTGAACGACATGCGGACATGCACGTGCTGCGGGTGTTTCGTTTGCGTCGTGCGAAAGAGAAGGAGGCCTGTCATACCCAGCTCCGCAACGACATATCTGATCTCGTCCTCTTTCTTAAACCCCAGAGCGACGCTCTTCCCGTATCGCTCCACACCGTCAAGCACCGCGCCGTGATACCACGAGAGCGTGGGTAACCCTTCCCGAACAATATCCGCTCGTTCAACCCGACACTCATTGAGCTGCGCGCCGAGGAGATGAACCCGTAGTTGCCGGGTAACGACTTCGGCTTCTGGCAATTCCGGCATCGAGAGAAGTCCTCAGTGAAATGGTCGAATCAGTGCTATTTGGTTTTTGATTAGGCCATGAGCAGCACAAGAAAGGCAATGTGCGTGAAGAGTCACTGCGGGAAGGCGCGCTTTTTCTACTGTGGTTATACGCCAGAGGCTAGGTGTGAGGCGAGGTTCTTCTTGTCCGCCGCACGAGCCTCGCGAAGAAGGCGAACCTGCGTGATGGCTTCTTCAAGATTTGGAAGGGGTGTGGCACCGGGTCGGCGCCTCATGACCAACTTCAGGACCTCGGCATACGTCATCCCTTGAATACAACAGAGATAGGCCATGACAACCGACACGGACCGGCCCATGCCGGCGCGGCAACAGACCATGACCCGATTGTCTGAATGATGCTGTTCAACCCAGCTCACGGCTCGATCCAACAAAAGCGGCTCGGCTTCGGCATATTCAGAAAATGGAATCCTGCCGGAGAGGAGCCAACCGGGGGACTCCAACGTATACTCAGCGGCAACGAGGAGCAGCGCGCCGATCTTTACTTGCGGTTCCCTTGCATCGTTGATATTTCCGACCAATAAAGTCTCGGTAATAAGGTGCATAGTGTCTTCAGTATAAGCGGCGCGCGCGCCAGGTCAAGGAGAAATCTTGATCCTCTCCGGTTGCGGTCGCTTCCATGTGAACGCTATACTGGCCGCACGAGGTCGTCAACTTCTGCGCAAGGAGCCTCCCCGATGCCCAACCCGACCGTTGAGGAAGTTGAAACCAGACTTAAGACCATTCAGTGTGCCATTTGCAAGGGATCAAGCTTCGGAATCGATCAACGATTCATGCAAGCCGATGGTGAATGGCGTGGCGTATGCAAAAAATGCTACTACAGCTTTCCCATCTACACGGATATGGAGTTCTACCTGCGCACACAACCAGATATCCCCTATCGCCTCAAAGAGATGTCCTGTCCGACCTGCAAACACCGAGGCGTGAACCTCAATTTTCGAGCCACCATGTCCGTCCGAGAATCCATCTATTTCCTGACCTGTACCGCATGCCAGAAAACGTTCCCGGAGCGTTCCTCCCTGGAAGCCTTTGAATAGCTCCACTTTTCGCCCTCACCCTAGCAAGATACTGATAACGTCCGCCAGCGGCGTTCCCGCTTCGCTCAGAAGCTCAACGTACCGAAGCATACGCCTTCACCTCTTCGCTCGCTGCGGCCTTGCTGGACGGCATTTTTGAACATCCTGCGCGGTGTGCTCCTGTTGTCCTAACCGTGCGGGCCATGTAAATTCGACCGTAACACAATAGTTTTCCGCAGACTCCTGGTGTATACTTTGTCTATGAGTGAGACACCAAAGAGTCCGACCAAGGATCCCGAAGCTCCCGCTCCAGAGCCCGTGGCCAAGACGAGAAAAGAAATCCCGCTCATTGCCATTCAAGACGATGGTGCCATGATCGCCGAGGAAATGGCCGAGATGTTCGACGAAGACAGAGTCTCACATCGGCACGGGAGTTCGGAACCGGAAGCAGATTAGCCGCACTTAGGCTGGCCGAATCATCTCAACCGTCCCCTCTGCTGGTATCCTTCCCAGCGTTGATCCTTCCTTCCGCTTCAGGCCATCAAGCCGAATGATTGACCCTCGTTGACAAGCCTCCCATACTGAATTTGTCGCAGACTCTGCCCGATCGAGTCGCCCAACCTCCGACCGGCCCAGTTCGTTGCACAGCCAGGCCCGCGTGTCCCCCTTCAGTTCCCGTAACTCACTCACGACCCGGAAGATCTGCGGACTCCGCCTCGCAATAGTACGACCGTCGGTGCGCAACAGCAGATAGGAAAACTTCAACGCGTCTTTAATGAATCCCACATCCCGATCGATCGCGGCAATCGCAGGAGGCGTCTGCCACGGTCGCTCCTCATGACACCAATCGTCTGGATGGTCCAAGGCTGGACAGCCCCCCTCATGGAGGCAAGGACTATACACCGTACAAAGACCCTGCTTGAGCAGGTGATTACGCATGTGATGCAGCGCTCGAGCCGTCTGCCGCAGTGCCGGCTCGACGATCATGATGGTGCCATGCGGTGCAAGAATCGGCAGGAGCTGCGCGACAACCGCAGCACGCTCTACTGGGGGATCGACTGATGCGGAAAACAGCTCATTGAGGCAGTTCGCCATGATAATGAGCTCATACGGCCCGCCCCGCACAATCTGCTTACCAAGATCGCCTTTGAGCGGATGTTCCAGATTGCCCGCGACACACCGGAGACCGTTGCTGGATATTCCAACCTCCTGGCAATAGGCCTCCCACAACCTCTCCGTGTCCTGCAATGGTGCATGGGAAACATCGGCAGCCAGGACCGACAGAGACCTTGCGCGCTCCGGGCTGCGATGCCAAAGCCAATCTAGCAAGGCTAAGGCCCCAGTCCCCGGGCCACAGCCAAGGTCAAGTACGGCCATTGGATGGCCAGGCGTTTCAGTACCGCTGTCCTCTGAAAGTTCATCCAGCAGAGCTTGAACTTTGGACAGGTTCACGGGCAGAAAGTAGGCCCGATAGGCGGCAGCGTGGGCGGGATCATCCAGGTAATGCGGTGGCAATGTTGTACGTGCTGACGTGAAAAGACGCGAAAGGTTCACGACCGCCTGTGCCAACCCACCGCCTTGATGTTCCCGTTCAGGCGACACCTTTGCCAGCACCTTTATGATTTGCGATGACAGGCTGGACGGCCTCTTCTCGTTGAAGGGGTGCATGGGCATAGTGTAAGCTGATGTCGATCAGGAGGACAACCATGACAGACGCAATTTTATTGGCCTACAAAGATGTGGAACGCTCGATGGAACGATTCACCGAACTCCTTCACAGCCACGTGGAGACGCTGGGTGCGGCCCCATCCCACGACGCCGACCAAGTCTTCCGCTTGTCGCAAGGCTCCAAGGCGATGAGGGATAGCGCGATGATCTACCTCTCCTATGCCAAATACGTGGCCTATGGCATGCCGGAGAGTGAGGACATGGTACAGGACGAACTGCAGGGGTGAATACCGTTAAACGGTACCCGTTATTCGTTGAACGCAAGACGAACTTCGAAACGATTAACGTTTAACCATTCACGTATAACGCACCCCGAGCTGAAAATAAGAAGGCCCGATCCCACGAAGGATCGGGCCTTTGCTATTCAGCGCAAGGGTGTCAGATACTGCGCATGAAATGCGCCACGTCATCCTGATTGACGGCTCCACCCATGATTGAGGACATCGCCACGTTGGTCGACTTCTTCCCGGTCAGACCGGACTCGACTTCGTCCACGATCAGCTCCACCGGCATCGACTGACCGCCATATACCCTCGGGCCACCGATGATCTTAGCGTTAGAATACCCGTAGATCGCCGTGGCTACTTCTTTGGCCAGCCATCCGACGAAATTGAACTCCGGAACAACGATGAGCTTCGCCTTGCCACAGAGCTGCCGTAACTCCTGCGTCGGAAATGGACGAATTGACCGGACCTTGATCAAGCCGATCTTGATGCCCTTTTCCGCACAGATGCGAACGGCTTCCCGTGACTGGGCCGCGGCACTGCCAGAGGCAATGATGACTGCCTCGGCATCATCCACGTTTTCAGCTGTAAGCAAACCACCTATATACTGATTGATGTACTTGCGAGACCGTTCGACCGCTGCCCACACTTCCTGCTGCCAGACTGCATGGATGTTATAAGCCATGAAATTCGATTTCTGAACCGGAGCGTCGCGGGACAGGCGGGCGGGAGGATTCTCCGCATCGAGGACCGGCACTGCGCCGCGCCACGCGTCACGCGGGGGAAGCTTCATGCTGCGGTCCTGCATCCGGACGTACCCACGGGCATGGGTCACGAAAAATCCGTCGCAACAGACACCAACCGGGAGCGTCACATCGTTCTTCTCGCTGATTATGAATCCAGCCATGAGAAAATCATACATATCCTGCTGGTTTTCAGCATGGAGGACGATCATGCCGGAGTTCAATAAATACGCAACTTCGATGTTGTCCGGCTGAATGGCCAACGGGGCGTTGACGACGCGGCAGGTGAACATGGCAACAATGGGTAGCCGATGCCCGGGCCATGACGAGATGCCTTCAAGACCCCTCAGCGTACCGGGGCCAGCGGTCGCTGTAAAACAGCGAACACCGGCTCGCGATCCGCCAGCCATCGCTGCCATGACACCGACTTCTTCTTCACCTCGGTAATACTCTTTCACGTACCCTTCGCCGTAGAGCACGCCGATGAGCTGCATCGTTTCGCTCTGCGGGGTGATCGGATAGGCAATGGCCAGGTCCACGTTAGAGCGCCGAACGGCCTCTTTCGCCGCTTCGCTGCCCGTAATGAATTCTTTCGTCCGTGGGGCTTCGAGGAACAAGTATTCCGGCGTGACTATCTTCTGCCGTTTCGCTTCGGCATGGGGGTCTTTCCTTGCGCCTGTCGTCTCGGCCGGTTTAGGCGCAACGACACTCGTGATAGGATCGCCCTGCGGGTTTGTCTTCTGTTCTGCTTCGAGTGCTTCGCTCATCATGACACCTCTTGGCTATATCGCCCGTGCTGTTGATCTTACTTAGCCTTCACGCTTCATCTGCTCGGCCGAATGGCCAAAGGCAGCCGCGCCGGCAAGGCCCGCCACCGGCGCAAAGGTGAGTGGATTGGTGTGAGTTTTCCCGCCGTGGACTCTCGATTGCGTACCGGTAAACCGTACGTTCTCGCCATCCTCCGGTAACTTAATGCCCATTTCTTCACGCACCCGCTTGAAGACCTGCGCGGTCTTTTTCAACTTGATGATGTCCGAATCCCGAATTGTCAGCATCGCATCTTCATGCCCCTGCTCCGCACAGATCGCCATCGTCAGGCAGTTCGTCCCGGCACGAATCATTTTCAAGGTCAAGTTGGCGTAATGGCAATGCACGCCGATGAAGACGCAGGCTTCGATCTTATTACCCCAAATCGTGAGGTTCGGATGGTTTGGATTGATGACCTCTTCCGGGTCGATCTTCGGATACTTCGGACGATAGTCCGGCATGGGGATGATCATGACTTCAGGAATCTGGGCGGCGATCTCCAGCACGGCTTTGGCCTTTTCAACGGCATGCTCGTTCCAGGCCCAGAGCACCAACGGTCCTGGGAAGATCGTGGCGTTGGGGCAGGTCAGCATCTTGCGGGCCATCTCTTCGATGACCTTATCCTCATTCTCCTCCAGCAACCCATAGTAGAGCCCCTGCCCTGGGTCAGGCAGCGCGACCCCCAACTGAGCCGCCGACGGAGGATGGAATCCTGCCGGACCAGGAACAATGATGCGTTCTCTTGTATCTGACGTCGTTGCCACTCCCGTACCTCCCTAATTACCTATCACAATCATTGGATCGGACAGGACCGCAACGGTGGTTTTCTCTTCATACCGAATGTTATCGGTGACGGCAGCCAGCGGCAATTGATCGATCATAACCATCTTAATGGCATTATTTTTTGCCATCGTGTCGCACACCCACACACATAGCGCACAACCCTTGCACCGATCCACCGCTATGTAGGCAGTGCCGTACTTGAAGCCCCTATCCGTCCCCATGGCTTCGCTATACTGAATGGTGTTCGCTTCAGGACAATATTGCGTGCAGAGCTTGCAGCTCTTCGAAGCGCAAATCTCAACGTCGACATTAGCGACCAGATACATGGTGACTCCTTCGTGCTAAATCCTGATTAGGCACCCACGGTCGCAGCCGCTTCCGACCGTTTGACCGATGCCGCAGCCCAGCCATGATCGACTGCGTAGTTCCAGCCGGCCTGAATCACCGCCACATTTTTATCGATCAGCTCCTGCTTCTTCTTGAATTTCCGCTCGACGACGCTGTCCAAGGCCGCGGTTCCGCCGGAGACGACAAATCCTTTACCAAGGAACCGGTCCTTCACCGACTGCTCCAGCGCTTCAACAGAGGTGAGGCCCGTGATCGCGCCAATGCAGCCCATCAATGCCATGTTCGTCGCGAGATCTATCCCTGCAACTTCGAGGGATATTTTGGTGGCGGGGAAGTAATACAACTTCGCACGACGCTCTTCCAATTCACGCTGCTGATCCCTGTGAAGGCTCATAGGCCCATCGTTGTTGATCAGCGCAATCCCGTCTTCCTTCAACCCGAAGTAGAACGGCATCGTATAGGACTTACCGTGGGTAATAACTTGTGGGTGGAAGATGATAATGATGTGCGGGAAGGTGATTTCCCCGATCTCATAGATCGGTTCATCCGACACACGGACGTAGCTCTCGACCGGTGCCATCCGCTTTTCCGATCCGTAAAATGGGACGATCGTGCTTTCTCCGCCGGCATGAATCACTGCGGTGCTCAGAATGTGTGACCCCGTCACGACACCTTGTCCGCCAACCCCTGCCATCCGAATGTTGAAGCGCTTTGCCATGTCCGAGCCTCCCTCTGGGTCGCTTACGCCTTGTTTGGAATTGCAGCGGCAGGAGCAGCCGCCTTCGGAAGATAGTCTTTGTAGCCGTACCGCTCAGTAAGATACTGCTTGGCCTCATCGCTCACGTATTCCGTGAACTGATACCGGTCATTCTCAACGGTCTTTGCATCTTCCATCACCTTGTCGGTCGGAATCGCGTACTCGATGTTGCAGGAGGTATAGGCTTGAATGTAGGTCGAGCCCACTTCGCGGGCAATCAGCACGGCCTTCTTGATGACACTCTCGACGCGGCGGGGATTATTCGGAACTACCGTCGCCACGTACGCACACCCAGCCACCTTCGCCATTTGCAACATGTCCATCTTCTCGAACTTCTTCCCCAACGGGGCCATCTTTAACACGGCACCACGGTTGGTCATCCCGCTCTCTTGCCCACCGGTGTTGCCGTACACTTCATTGTCCAACATAATCGTAGTGAACCGCTCTTTTCGGAACCAGGAGTGAAGCACTTGCTGGAACCCGATATCCGCCGTTCCACCGTCTCCCGCCATAACCACCACATCCTTCGGCTTGTCACCAAACCGCAGCCGCAGCCCGCGGGACAGTCCGCTCGCGACACCGTTCTGATCGCCATAGTTGCCGTACACAAACGGGATCGCAGCCTGTGAGATCGCTAACCGTCCACAGCCCGCTGTTCCAACAGTAATAGTGTCTTCCGGATTCGGGAATGCAATGATTGCCAGTCGGATGAACAGAGTCATCGCGCAACCGGCACACATGGGATGTTCTTCGAGAATTTCCTTGAAACTTCCCATTTGTGAAACCGAGATTTTCTTTCCAAACGGGCCATGCTCGACCATATCCCGATATTCTTTGGGCATAAACTTTTCAAATCCGCCGGAAAACTTTACATAATCAAGACTCATTGGAGCACCTCCCTCTATCGTTTTAACGGAAATTTGTTGCCTATCGGGAAGACACAGTTACGTGTAACGGGCCCGCAGAAATTCGTGGTTTGGATGAATGAAGCTGACCCGCTCATTGACGTTCACACGAGTAGGCATCGTAACAAAGCCCAAAAAAGACTGTCAATGAGAAACGTCGCACATTCTCGAATCACGCGCCTATCGAAAGATACTATAACTTCCTGATATTCAAAGCAACTTCTCAGAAGGCCCACCATACCAGAAAGAAGCCCTAGCACATCTCAAGCTCGTAGGCCATTCGCCCTAACAACTTGTGTTTTTGCAATGTTTTCACACCTGTCGACCGTGCGACCGTCTTCATGGCATTGGAAAGAGAGATTGCCGATTCCACAAAACCTGTCTAGACTGGACCCCTATGTCAACACATGTGATCATCCCTGGGGAAGACGAAGGCGCTCAGCACGCCGGTGGGGTCCATAAGCGCCCCCCGATTCCCGACAATTCGCTCAAGGCTGAGTGCCCGAAGTTCATGAGCCATGGCCCCTGCGGAGGCGTTCGGAAAGGGGGCTCGTGTGAGGTGTACCCCGAGATGGCTTGCCCCTGGGTAACCCTCTACATTCAATTAGAAAAAATCGGCCAAGTGGAATGGATGAAGCAGGTCTAAAGTACGTGAGGCGTAAAACGTGAAACGTGAAACGGCAGAAAGAAAATCAAAGACCGCAAAACTTGGCTATAACGAGCGACATGCAAAGAGCGGTATTGCCGCTCCACTGCCGGCCATCGAAACATTCCCGAACCAATACAAGGGCTACGAAATCACCATCGAGATCCCCGAATATACCGCGATCTGCCCGAAGACCGGGCTTCCAGACTTCGGCATTATCACGCTGCACTACATGCCCGACAAACAGTGCCTCGAATTGAAGTCGTTGAAAATGTATCTCCATGCGTACAGAAATCTCGGCATCTTTTATGAAAACGCCGTCAATCGCATCCTGCACGATGTCGTGAAGGCCTGCCGGCCTGTGTGGGCCAGGGTGACCGGCACCTTCGCCGCCCGTGGCGGGCTCCGAAGCATCATCGAGGCGAAATACCCGTGAGCCTTATCCGGCATTCATGCCCCTTCGCTTGATAGAGTCCCGCTGATGGCTACTTACGCAATCGGCGACATCCAAGGCTGCCTCACTCCATTTAAACGACTCCTCGATCAGATTTCATTCGACCTACGGACAGATCAGTTGTGGCTGGTCGGCGACCTCGTCAATCGCGGCCCTGACTCACTTGCCCTCCTCCGGTTCGTGCGGAGTCTCGGCGGCGCCGTTCGCATTGTGCTGGGCAACCATGATCTCTTTTTGCTCGCTGCAGCCGAGGACATCGCCACGGTACGGCAGAAGGATACGATTCACGACGTCTTGGAGGCGAAAGACCGGGGTGAATTGATCTCCTGGCTTCGTTGCCAACCACTCCATTATCGTGAGGGATCGTTCCTGATGATCCACGCAGGACTGCTTCCGCAGTGGACCATCGACGAATCAGTCAGCTACGCGCGTGAGGTCGAGGCGGTGCTGGCTGGCCCGGACTATCGGGCGTTTCTCCACCGCCAGTTTCATAGCCCAGCCCCTCAGTGGGATTCATCGTTGACAGGGCTGGAGAGACTCGTAAGTACCACTCGTGTGTTGACCAGACTACGAACCTGCACTCCGACAGGTGAGATGTCGGAATTCTCCGGCCCGCCGGAGCAGACACCAGCCGGCTATCTCCCCTGGTTCCACATCCCACACTGCCGCCATACGGATGTCACCATCATCTGTGGCCACTGGGCCGCACTGGGATTACACCTCGAACCCGGTCTCTTGGCGATTGATAGCGGATGTATATGGGGCCGGCAGTTGACTGCGATTCGACTAGAAGATCGCGCGGTGTTTCAAGTGTCCTGCGGAGGCGATGAGATTGCAGGTGATTGAACCGCAACCACCTAATCCAACTTGGCCACGCTATTCCACGCACCCGTTTCCGTCCTATCGATTCCTTCCAGGAAACAATCTGCACCCGCGGCGCGACCCCCTCGGCCATTCCTACGGTCAGCCGGAGCCACAACTCGTAGCCTTTCCACCAGAAGAATGGGAACGGTCAGGGGAGTACCTCTATGGGATCGACCTCTACAACTACGCCTACTGGTGGGAATGCCACGAAGTCTTTGAAGGTCTTTGGCACGCAGCGGGCCACAACACCGAACAAGGAAACTTCTTCCAAGCCCTCATCCAGTTCGCCGCCGCCAATCTCAAGCGATTCCTCGGCAATGAACAAGCCGCGCAAAAGCTCGCGCGTAGCGGGCTCGCACGACTTCAAAGCCTGCCTCAGCTTTATATGGGAATCGATACAATCGCTTTTTCTAAAAAGTACGGGACTCTTTCTACACCCTTCGCGAGTTCTGAGCCCTATCAAGTTCACCTCGCGCTTAGAGTCCCTTCTTCACGTAAGGATTTGAAGAACTAGTTGCGGATGCAGACTGCTATTTTGCAAAGGGTCAGGCTGCTCCCAAAATGATCAACATGCACACCCGCCCAACCTAGACACGCCAGAACGTGCCTTCCCCCAGCAAGGCCACGGGCGAGAAAGGATCGGGGCCTACTCTCTGGTACATTGAGGAGTGATTCGAGCCGAAAACGAAGCGTGGAGGCCTTTTTCAGCAGATTGCTAATGGTAGCTTTCGGAATCGGCGGGAAACTTGCCTTCCTCGACTTCTTCTTTGTAGCGGCGAAGCGCTTGGAGCGCATCCGCCTTGAGATGGGCATACGGCCTCACAAACTTCGGCACAAAGTCGTCAAACAGTCCGAGGAGGTCATAGAGGACCAGGATTTGTCCGTCACAGTGGGGACCGGCCCCGATTCCAATTGTCGGAATGGTCAATTGTTCCGTAATGGTCTTGGCCAATTCTGCAGGAATCGCTTCGAGCACGATCGCGAAGGCGCCGGCTGCTTCAAGGGCTTTGGCATCGTTCAGCAACACCCGCGCATGATCTGATCCTTTCCCCTGTACCTTGTAGCCGCCATATTGATGAACTGATTGGGGAGTCATGCCAAGATGCCCCATCACCGGAATGCCGATACCGGTCATCGCGGCTACCCGCTCGACCACCACTGCGCCGCCCTCCAGCTTGATTGCGTGAGCCCCAGCCTGCAAGAACCGTCCCGCATTGCGCAGCGCGTCTTCATGGCTGGCTTGATAGGACATGAACGGCATATCGCTGATGACGAGCGCTCGCTGGGCAGCCCCTGCCACAAGCTTCGTGTGGTAGAGCATGTCGTCCATCGTCACAGAGAGCGTAGTGGTCTTCCCCTGTACGACCACACCCAAGGAATCCCCGACCAGAATCGCCTCAATGCCGGCCTGTTCGATAATGCGTGTAAAAAGCGCGTCGTAGGCCGTGACGACGATGAGCTTTTTCTTGTCGTGCTTGTAGCGCTGAAACTCCGGGATCGTCATCAACCCACTTCCGCTTTGGTGATAATGTCAGCCAGCCGGTGCGTAGCCCTGATGGCCATAATATGAACTCCGTCGCAGTAGGGCTGTACCGCCTTGATCGTCCGCACCGCAATGTCTACCCCCACATCCTCCGCATGCCCGGGGCCGGCAGCCCTGAGTTCGTCGATCATCTCCTGCGGGACTGACACGCCAGGAATATTCGCGTTCATGAACTCCGCCATCTTGGCGTTCCGGAGGACGAGAATGCCCGCCAGCACTTTGACATTAAAGGGGCGAACCGCCTTCATGAAGGACGCAAACTGCTCCGGATGGTAAATCGCCTGCGTCTGGAAAAACTGGGCACCCGCCTTCACCTTTACTTCAAACTTCGCAAGCATGGGGCCCAGCGGGTCGGCCTCGGGAGTCACCGCACCTGCGATGGTAAACTGCGTTGCACCGTCCAACTTGTTCCCCGCAAGATCCCGCCCGTTATTGAGTCCCTGCACGAGCTGCATCACTTGGACGGAGTCCAGATCATAAACCGGCTTCGCTTCTTTGTGGTCTCCAACGGTCGGATAGTCTCCGGTGAGGCATAAAATATTGTGGATGCCGAGCATGGAGGCGCCCATGAGGTCCGACTGGATCGCAATACGATTCCGATCACGACAGGTCATCTGCATGACCGGATCATGGCCGAGTTCGTAGAGGAGTCTACAGACAGGGAGAGAACCAGCCCGCACAATGGCGGCCGTGTTGTCCGTCACGTTGACCCCGTGCACACGCCCCACCAACTGCTTGGCATTCTCTAACACGCCTGAAATGTTGGTGCCTTTGGGGGGATTGTACTCAATCGTGACAGCAAACTGTCCCTGATTGAGCACATCCTTCAACCGCCGGGGCTCTCGACTCATTTTTTTCCTAACCCCCTCACTCTAACAAGGAGGTGGCTGGGTTGCTCCATCGTGCGCGCGTCCAACGAGGGGAGTCCGCGCCCGCGCGTTGCGCGAGCACAGGAGCACCCAGCCACCTCACATCATTCCTGCCATTCTCTTAGCAGACTCCACCGTGTTGTCCAGCAGCATCGCAATCGTCATCGGCCCCACACCACCCGGTACAGGACTAATCCAGCCTGCCTTTTGACTGACCGGTTCAAAATCAACATCGCCGACAACTTTCCCATCAGGGAGCCGGTTCGTCCCTACATCGATGACGACTGCCCCTTCGCGCACCATGTCGGCCGTGACAAACTTGGCTTTCCCAATCGCGACCAGCAAAATCTCGGCTTCGCGACAGACCGCCGGCAAATCCTTGGTCTTGGAGTGGCAAATCGTCACCGTGGCGTTGCGCTGGAGCAACATGAGCGCCAACGGCTTGCCGACGATGTTACTCCGTCCCAATACGACAGCGCGCTTCCCTTCAATGCTCACACCGGTGGATTCGATCATCTTGATGACGCCCTTCGGCGTACAGGCTTCAAACACCGGATGCCCCTCAACGAGTCGACCGAAATTGTACGGATGAAACCCGTCTGCGTCCTTGTCGGGCGACACCGCTTCGAGAACGACTTTGCTGTCGATATGCTTCGGGAGCGGCAACTGAACCAATATCCCGTGAATCTTGGGATCGGCGTTCTCCTTTTCGATCAAGGCCAACAGCTCTGCTTGCGTCGTGCTTGCCGGCAATTTGTGATCATCGATATAGATGCCCGCCGCATCACAGGCTTTCTGCTTGCTCTTCACATAGAGATGCGAGGCGGGATCGTCGCCCACCAGGATGGTCGCCAGACCGGGCTTCAGCCCGGTCTGAGCCAAGACCGCCGCTGATTCGATTGCCAACCGCTCACGTACTTGCAATGCCAAGGCTTTGCCGTCGATCATACGAGCTGCCACGGATTCCTCCTCGGTTGAGAGATCATCAGTAAAAACAGGGCACCATAGCAGGGCATTTTTGAGCAAGTCAACGACCACCCAAGCCGTAAGGCGTCGGGCGTGAGGGCCGAAGCGAGGGAGGGGAGAATCATGCGATTGATCGCTGGTATGCTTACCCTGTACACCTCACGCCTGACGTCTGTTTCTTGACAGGCTATTCGCCTGACAGCTACGATGGATTCGTCAACTACGATCAAGAGCCATCGACCTTACGAGCAGAATCTCCCCCGTGATGTCCCTTCTGACACGCGTCATCAGTCATCCAGCCGCCTGGCTTATCTGGGTCATACCCGGCGTGATCGTTTGCCCGCTCGGCGCCCAGATCACCGTGACGGAACTCCAGTCACCCTATAGCTTTGTGAGCGACCCCATCGAGAAAGGCTATTTCATCTCGAGCGTCAACGGAGAGGCGGAGACCGCCGATAACAACGGGTTCATTACCAAGCTCGATCCTTACGGCAAACTCCTCAATCTCAAATTCATCCAAGGTGGGAAGGACGATATCACCCTCCATGCCCCTAAAGGCATGGCCTTGGTGGAACACGTACTCTACGTGGCTGATCTCGATACCCTACGGGGCTTTGATACGATCACCGGTAAGCCCGTTATGGCACTCACCATCCGATCGCCCGCTACCTCGCAGTCGGGCCTACCGCAGGCCTCGTTGACCGACGTGACCTTCGATGGCAAGGGCCACTTGTACTGCTCCGATCAGAAAGCCAACACGATCTACCGCGTCGATCTGGCCACCCAGACCTTCTCAGTGCTGGTCACAGACCGAGCCCTGGCCGGCCCTTCAGGCCTTGTCGTCCATCCCAAATCAGGCCAGATCATTGTGGTGAGCTGGGACAAGGGCAAGATTTCAGAGGTTTCGCCGGAAGGCGTGGTGACGGAACTCTTCTCCAACGGATTCTTTTCCAGCCGCTTCCAAAATCTTCGCGGGGTGGATTTCGACCGTTGGGGCAACATGTACGTCTCGGATTCCACGACGGGAAAAGTCTGGCGCATGAGCTGGGACAAGCGGTTTCAAGTCATCGCCGAATTCTTGCCTTCGCCGGGAGATCTGAGTATCGACCGTACGAACAACCTCATCCTTGTTCCGTATGAATTGGCCCATGCGGCCGAGATGAACGGGCTTGAAACCCCCAGTGACGGGAAGCCCAAGAAAGAAAAACGGACGTTGGCGGACTATGGATTCATTCCCCCACCGCCGAAGCCGGCACCGGAAGGGCCCGCAAACAAATGAGCCTATGCGCCTATTGCACACAACGCAAAGGCAAACGGCCCTGCCCCGCCTTGGCGGGGCTGATCTGTAGCCAGTGTTGCGGTGAGCACCGAGTCGTGCGGATCTCATGCCCGGCTGACTGCGTGTACCTCGAATCCGGGAGCGACTATCAGCAGAAGCGGCTGGCTGTTCTATTCATGCCGGTGCGCCGAGACTTCTATCGTGAGCTGGAGGAGCTGGGCGGCGAGAAGGCCGTAGCCCTGTTTAATCTCGTCGAAGTGGTGATCTTTGGTTACTTCCAGGGTCGCCGCGACGGACAGGATGCAGAAATCGTGTCGGCACTACAGTCCTTGCGGCGAACACTCAGCCCCCTCCATGTGCCAGCCGGACCGATACCGGTCTTTGCGGAACATCTGAAGAAGGAATATGACACGTTCAAGAGGCAGAACCCTCAACAGATCGCCGATATATCCTCCGCGCCAGAGATATTGGACCGTACGATTACTTTCGTCTCCCAATTTTCCGGTACGGACTTCCAAGCACAGCGGTTCCTCGGTGGACTCATCGGCTATGTGCGAACCTACCATCCCGAGATTGCGGAGCACTTGACCAAGCAACGTGAACCTGGCCATATCATCTTGCCTGGACAGCAGTTCATACCTCCCGCGGCCCCTGAGCCCCATACCCATGAACCGGGGTGTCAACACCACCACTGACGGGTAGCCACTATCAAGGATGGGTGACCACACACCATGAGTGCAGATAAAGAACGAAAGATTAGGAAAGCACGCCGGGTGGAGTTACGCTGCACCCTGGGATTTTCTTCCGGCGAAGTCGAAGGCGACGCCACGATCACAAACATCTCGACGTCCGGCTGTCGAGCTGAATCTGACATCAACGTGGCAGAAGGACTCGACGTTCAGGTCATACTTCAGCTTCCCAACCAGTCACCACCGGTGAAAGTCGAACGAGCCTCAGTACGTTGGGTTTCAGGCCGTGCCTTTGGCCTGAGCTTCATTCTGTTCTTCCCGTCCGAGCAAGCCCGCCTCCGCACATTCATCGAAAAAATCAAATAACGTTCTCTCTTCTACTTTCCACACTCCACAAGCAGTGTGGTCGCAGAGACTCCAACTGCACACATCGAGCGAGCACATTCTTATTGTGCGGGATTGAACACGGGAGTCCGTGAGACCGCGCTGCTATTCGACAATCGTCACCGTCATCTCAATCCGATCGTTCGGTAGGTCGTGGTCGTTCCTCGGCACGTTCACAATCTTATCGGCGACGCCAAGGCCTTTGATCACCTCACCAAACGCCGTGTATTTTCCATCGAGAAAGGGGGACTGCTCAACGACGACGAAAAACTGCGACCCCGCGGTGTCAGGCTCGTTCGCACGCGCCATCGACACAATGCCCCGCTTGTGAAGAATATCGCTGAACTCCGCCTTGAGCAGGATGGGACTGCCCTTCTCATCTTTAGGCCCACCCTGCCCATAGGTGTCCTTGCGCAATGAGTTCTTGGTATTGGGATCACCGCCCTGGATCATAAAACCTGGGATAACCCGGTGGAAGATCGTCCCATCGTAAAAGCCTGATTTGGCCAGCTTGATAAAGTTTTCAACATGCTTCGGGGCCACATCCGGATACAACTTGATATGGATGTCTCCAAACTTAGTTTTGATAATAGCTTTTGGAGCAGGGGCCGAGGGAGGCGCAGCCGGTTTCACGTCGGCCTTCCCGCCACAACCCGTGAGGAGACTGATCGCCAACAGCACTCCGCACAGCACGAAGCTTCTCATGGCAATAGAGTCTGGCATCGTTTACTCGACCACCACGACAGTCACCTCCGCCCGCTCCGTCGGAAGGTCGTGGCTGTTTTTCGGCAAACTGACAATCTTGTCCGCCACCTCCATCCCCTTCACCACCTCGCCAAAGACCGTATACTGCCCATCGAGAAAATTCGAATCCTTGACGACAATGAAGAACTGCGACCCGGCACTGTTGGGATCGTTCGTGCGCGCCATAGAGAGAATCCCTCGTCGGTGAGGAATGTCATTGAACTCGGCCTTGAGCCGCTGACTCGGACCACCCTGCCCGTATGTCTCCGGCTTATTCTGATCTTTGGTGTTGGGATCGCCTCCCTGGATCATGAAACCTGGAATCACCCGATGAAAGATCGTTCCGTTGTAGAAGCCGGATCTCGACAACGCGATAAAATTTTCGACATGCTTGGGCGCCTTCTCAGGGAAGAAGACGATATCCATGTCGCCAAACTTTGTTTTGATAATGGCCTTGGGACCTTTCGTCCCTTCTGCTTTCCCTGCTAAAGCCTTGTCAGCGGCAAAGAGGGTGCCCATACCCAGCAATAGACTCCCACTGAGCACGAGCGTCACCGCCACCATTTTCACCATGAATCGTCTCTGCATCATCAGCCTCCCTGGAATAATAACTGATCTCATTGCGACAGCATCCTACCATGACGACCGGATTAGGCTCCTACCTGTCGAAGAGCCTGCTTCGCCGCCTGTTGCTCTGCTTCCTTTTTGCTTCGCCCGGACCCCATGCCCACGACCGCGCCTTGAATGGACAGTTCCACCTCGAATAACTTCTGGTGGTCGGGCCCTGTTTCTCGAACGGTCACATAGCGCGGCAATGCGTCATGCCGTTTTTGACACCACTCCTGAAACTGGGTCTTGTAGTCGCCCGCTCCAGGCTGTTCCTGTTGCGCGGCAATATGCGTGAGTTCCTCTGAGAAAATGTGGCAGGTCACCGTGCGGCTTGCCTCGAATCCTCCGTCAAGATGAACCGCAGCAAGCACCGCCTCCAGCGCGTCGGCCAATAACGAGTCTTTCTCACGTCCCTTCGAACGATCCTCCCCGCGCCCGAGCTTGAGATGTTCCCCCAGGCCGAGCCGGCGGGCTACCTGCGCCAACGACGCCTCACTCACCAACTGTGCTTTCAGCTTCGAGAGGGTCCCCTCTGAAGACTGCGGCAACGAAGAGGCCAGATACTCACTCATCACAAGTGACAACACGGCATCGCCGAGAAATTCGAGCCGTTCGTTATGTTGAGGCGAAGCCGTTTTCTGTTCATTGACGAGAGAGGAGTGCGTCAAGGCTTCCTCGAGTAAGGCAAGGGCCTTGAATCGATAGCCCAACGAAAATTGGAGCGATTCGGCAGAAGAAGCTGAAGTCATAGTGGCGAGCACATCCCTCGCACAGACCTGCTAGGCACCGAAACTTCTAACAGGATGATCAAACCTCCAGCCAGCCTGTCTTGTTCATTTGATCTGTTCGGTCTCTCTGGTCTCTTTCGCCTGTTTGGTCTGTCTTGTCTATTTGGTTGAATCAGACTAACCAGAGAGACGAGATCAACCAGACAGACCGGGCTTTTGTCACAGGCGTGTCTCCAGTGAAGTTCCGGTCTACCCACCTAGTTGTTCCGCAGTCGGCTGAAGAGCAGGCAAGCATTGACCCCGCCAAATCCAAAAGAATTCGACAGCGCCACCGTCACCGTAACCGGTCTGGCCCTGTGCGGAATATAGTCCAGATCGCAGGCAGGATCCGGACAATCCAGGTTGATCGTCGGTGGAAGTATCCCGTGGTGAAGCGCCAGAACCGTAAACACCGCTTCTATCCCACCGGCTGCCCCGAGTAAGTGGCCGGTCATCGACTTAGTCGAACTCACCGGAATGCTATAGGCTCTCTCGCCAAACACCTGCTTGATGGCCTTGGTCTCAATCGCATCCGCCATCGTCGACGTACCATGCGCGTTAATATACCCGACCTGGTCCTTACTGATACCCGCGTCCTTGAGCGCCAGCTCCATGCACCGGACTGCGCCTTCGCCCTCTTCAGACGGGGCAGTAATATGGTAGGCGTCGCTATTCATGCCGTAGCCGATCAATTCGGCATAGATCCGAACGCCACGCCGGCGCGCATGCTCCAGCTCCTCCAAGACCACGACTCCGGCGCCTTCGCCGAGCACGAACCCATCACGATCCTTATCGAACGGCCGACTCGCTTTCGTCGGATCATCGTTACGAAACGATAAGGCTTTCGACGCTGCAAACCCTGCAACACCCAACGGTGTGATGGCGGCTTCCGCCCCACCCGCGATCATGACATCGGCATCGCCGGCCTGAATCAGCCGATACGCGTCGCCGATACAGTGATTGCCCGTTGCACAAGCCGTCACTGCACAGGAGTTTGGTCCCTTGGCGCCCAATCTGATTGCCACCTGCCCGGAAGCCAGGTTGATGATGGTCATCGGAATGAAAAACGGTGAGACCCGCCCGGGGCCTTTTTCCTGCAGAATCTTGTGGTAGTGTTCGATCGACCCAAGCCCCCCGATGCCCGATCCGATATATACACCAACTTTCGTGGCCTCTTCCGGCGCCACGGTGAACCCCGCATCATCCACCGCCAGCTGGGCAGCGCCCACTGCATAATGGATGAACGTATCCATCTTTTTAATTTCTTTTTTCTCGATGAACTGGGCTGGATCGAAGTCTTTCACTTCTCCGGCGATTTGGGCATCGTACGCCGCAGGGTCGAATTTCGTGATTCGCCCGATGCCGGATTCACCGGCACAGATGGCCTTCCAGGTCTTTTCGACACCCGTTCCCAGAGGCGTAATCAGCCCCAGACCGGTCACCACAATCCGCCTGGTCGAACGAGGACTCATCACGTCCTACAACCGCTAGGCCTTTTCCTTAATGTAGTCCAGTGCTTTCCCAACCGTCAGGATCTTCTCCGCATCTTCGTCGGGAATCTCGATGCCGAATTCTTCTTCGAGGGCCATCACCAACTCAACCGTATCGAGCGAGTCGGCGCCGAGATCTTCCACGAAACTGGCTTCGGGCGTGACCTCGTCCTCTTCGACTCCAAGCTGCTCACCGATAATTTTTTTTACCCGTTCATCCACAGTACCCATTGATTTCCCTGCCTCCTTCCCCATCCTAGACCCTCCTTATCGCTGCGAATCTGGCGCCGCAGCATCATACAATATTCTGTCCGCACAGTCGTCAAGGCATCAACATTCCACCGTTCACATGTAACACGTGACCGGTGATGTAGGCTGCATCGTCCGACACGAGAAAACGCACCGCCGCCGCAATATCGGCCGGTGTACCCAACCGTCCCAATGGGATTTGTTTCTGGAGCGTCTCCTTTATCTCCGTCGACAATCCCTGCGTCATGGCAGTATCGATAAATCCCGGCGCGACCGCGTTCACCGTGACTGATCGGCTTGCATATTCCCGTGCAACCGTCTTCGTCAACCCGATCACCGCCGCCTTCGATGCCGCGTAATTGGCTTGGCCCACATTACCCATCACTCCGACAATCGAAGCAATGTTGACGATACGACCATACCGCTGCTTGGTCATTGGGAGCAAGACCGCCTTTATGCAATTGAACGTCCCGTTTAAATTTACCTGCAGCACCAGGTTCCAGTCTTCCTCCTTCATCCGCAACAATAGGCCGTCACGCGTAATCCCGGCATTGTTCACCAGAATATCGATCTTCCCCCATTCCTTGAGCACTTGGTCAACCATGGCTTTGGTGTCCACGGCGTCCGCCACATTCACTTTTACATTTAAAGCCTTGCGCCCCAACTGCTCCACTGCCGCAACCGTGTCCTTCGACCGGCTCTGATCAAGATCGGCAACCACAATATCAGCCCCGGCTTGAGCCAACGACTCAGCTATCGCCCGGCCGATCCCTTGCGCCGCCCCTGTGACAATTGCAACCTTACCATGGAGTGACATCCGCTCGCTCCTCATATACTTTCACGCACCGAACGCAGCGCGGGTCGCCTCAAGCGACTTAGGATCATTGACATTCAGGGTCACCGCTTCCGGCAGAATCCGTTTGATCAGGCCACTCAACACCGTTCCAGGCCCAACTTCGACGAAGGTCATCACACCCATCGCGGCCATGGCCTTCACCGAGTCTTCCCAGAGCACTGACGAAGAAAGTTGACGTACCAACGACGCCTGGATATCACCGGCCTTGGTGATCGCCATGGCTTCTGCATTATTCACCAATGGCATCTTGAGATCGGACCACATGATGGCCGCCAACTCTCCAGCAAGTCGATCGGCTGCCTTCTGCATCAGGGGTGTATGCACCGGCACACTCACGGGGAGAGGGATCGCCCTCTTACACCCTTTGGCCTTTGCCAGTTCGATGGCCCGTTCCACCGCAGCCTTTTCCCCGGCGATGACAATCTGGCCAGGTGAATTGAAGTTCGCCGCAGCCACGACTCCCACAGATGAGGCCTCTCGACACACCTCTTTTACCACGTCAGCCGCAAGACCGAGAAGCGCAGCAACCAGCCCAGTCCCCGGTGGCACCGCTTCGGCCATATAGCGACCTCGCTTCTGCACGATCGCCACCGCCTCACGATAGGTCACCCCCCCCGCAGCGACAAGAGCCGAGTACTCACCCAGGCTATGACCGGCTACCGCGACCGGCGTGATCCCCAATGGCTCGAGCGCATGGAGCGCGGCGATACTACTCACCAACAATGCTGGCTGCGTATATTCCGTGAGATTCAATCGGTCCGCTGGTCCTTCAAAACACAGCGCGGCAATGTCATATCCCAGCACCGACGATGCCTCTTCGTAGAGACTTCTGATGCTTGAATGGGTCTCTACCAACGCTCTCCCCATCCCGACTGACTGAGACCCCTGGCCTGGGAAGACCAACCCAATACTGGATGACCTAGTTGATTGGAGAGTCGCCATACTACCGGAGTGATTACACGAGGCTACTGGTTACGCTCATTATCATGGCACTCGAAGCTGGAATGGGCACACCATGCCGTTTCCGTGGGTTTAGGTATCGTCGAATTTCCTTTGAATGTCAACGGGAAAAGTTGTTCGGCGGAAAGGCAAGTGGCGCGGGGGTAGAGGCCTGCTTCAATCCGCCACATCACCATCGAATAAGCGCGGACGCCCACGTCAATCCGGCGCCGAAAGCCCCTAACATCACCAGGCTCCCTTCTTTGATTCGCCCCTGGCGCACGGCTTCATCCAAGGCAATGGGGATCGAGGCCGCTGACGTATTCCCATACCGATCGAGATTCAGCATCACTTTCTCTGGCGGGAGTCCGAGACGCTCGGCGACCGCCTTGAGAATTCGAACATTCGCTTGGTGCGGCACATAGAGGTCGAGATCCTCAACACGGAGATGATTCGCCGCCAAGGTTTCTCGCGCGACTTCTTCCAAGGTCCGAACCGCCACCTTAAAGGTCTCGTTCCCCTTCATCTTGATGTACTGCATCCGTTCCGCCACGACCTTTTCAGAGGGCGGCAAACGTGATCCTCCCCCCGGCACCGCAATCAAGTCGCAGAGGGCGCCATCGGATCGAAGATGTGTAGACAGGATGCCCCGGTCGTTCTCACTGGCGCTGATGACTGCCGCTCCAGCCCCATCGCCGAACAAAATACAGGTGTTGCGATCGGTCCAGTCGGTAATCGCTGACATCACTTCCGACCCGATGATTAACACATGGCGCATGCCGGTTTTCACATAGGCATCCGCCACCGATAACGCATAGACGAACCCGCAACAAGCAGCCGACAGGTCACAGGCCGCCGCACGCGTCGCCCCCAGCTGATGTTGAATCAGGCAAGCGGTGGCAGGAAGCGGATAATCACCGGTGCAGGTGGCCAACAGGATCAGATCGAGATCTTCCGCGCTCACCCCCGCGGCCGTCAAGGCCCGCTCCGCCGCTTTCACCGCCAGATCAGAACAGGCTTCACCGGGACCGGCCACATGTCGCTCGCGGATACCGGTCCGTTCGACAATCCATTCATCTGAGGTGGCCACCATCCGTTCGAGGTCGGCATTGGTCAGTACCTTGGCCGGCACATACGATCCGGTCCCTGCGATCCGGGCCCTCATGCCGACGCATCCTTGGTTGGCTTGGCTTGCGAGAGGCTCTCTTGAATATCACGCTGAATCAGTTCATCGACGCGACTCTCTGCCAATCCCTTCGCCCGGCGGATGGCATTCTTGATCGCCTTGGCGGATGAACGGCCATGGCAGATCATGGTAATGCCATTGACGCCCAGGAGCGGCGCCCCGCCGAATTCCGCGTAATCGATTCTTTTCTTCAAGTTAAGCAACGGCTTGGCAATGAGCGGATAGGCCAAGCGGCCGAAGAATGATCCGGAGATTTCCTTGAGCAACAATTTCTTGATCGTATCGGCCACTCCCTCGGAAATCTTCAGCGCGACGTTCCCAATGAAGCCATCACACACCACCACATCAGCGCTCCCACTGTACACCTCACGGCCTTCGATATTGCCGATGAAGTTGAGTGGACTGGCCTTGAGGAGCTTGAACGCCTCCTTCGTGACCTCATTCCCTTTGCTGTCTTCTTCCCCGATACTCAACAGCCCGATACGTGGGTTGGTCTTCCCAAAAAGATATTTGCCATACTCATTCCCCATAATGGCGAATTGGGCCAGATGCTGAGCCGTACAGTCCACATTAGCCCCCACATCCAACATGATTGCCGTACCGGTCAGAGTGGGCAGGCTTGTCGCGATCGCCGGCCGCTCGACGCCCTTCGCCAGCCCCAGTACAAAGAATGACGCCACCATGCTGGCGCCGGTGTTCCCGGGACTGACCACCGCGCTCGCCTCGCCACTCTTGACCAACTCAGTGGCAATCCAGATAGAGGAATCCCGCTTCTTACGGGCCACGGTAGCCGGCGACTCGTGCATCTCGACGACCTGCGAGGCATGCCTAATAGACAGGCGGGAGTCCGTGCAACCAAGACGGCGGCATTCGGCGGTGAGAATGGCCTCGTCACCGACCAGAAGCACGTCCACATCATATTCACGGGCGGCCTGGAGAGCCCCTTCAATGGCCGGGGCCGGTCCATGGTCGCAGCCCATGGCATCAAGCGCAATCTTCATAGCGGCTGAGTACCCATCGAATGATGACGTGTCACGTGGTCACGAAAGAAGAGCAGCCGTACCACGCAACATGCGGCAGGAGATTAGAGCGGTGAAATGATCGACGCATCAGGCAAACAAGCACAATCCCGTGATGATCCGCTGAGCCATCAAACCCTGTAGAAACGGCCCAACGGCCCCGCCGCGAACCAGCCTAGGACTCTTCGACCTGGATGACCGCCTTGCCTTTATACGTTCCGCAATTCAAGCAGGTGTAATGCGGCAGCTTGATCTCGTGGCACTGCGGACAGACGGACATGCCCGGCGGTGTGATGCGCAGTTTTTGGGTGCGCCGCTTGTCGCGTCGTTCCCGTGAATGTTTATGTTTCGGATTTGGCATGGCAACTCCTTCTCACTCTCGATAGCAGACGGTCGCGCTATGATGCTGACGGTCCGCCGGTCTTGCGTTTCATGCCCTGGACCACCCGAAATGTCGGGATCGGTGGTTCCGCGGCACACTGACAGGGCCCCTCATTCAAATTTTTCCCACATCGCGCGCAGAGCCCCAAGCAGTCGTCGCTGCAGAGAGGCTGCATCGGTGCGGACAGGATCACGTGTTCACGCAACATGGGAGCTAGTTCCAACTGGTTGCCCTGATATTGATACTGATCGTCAGGCTCCTCTTCTTGTTCGGCCTCCACGACCGTCGCACGCGCCTTTCGGGGATCGACTCGCTTCGGATGACGCGGCGTCGACTTGGGCTCGGGGATAAAGGCCGCCCGCACAGAAAAAGCCAGCGGGTCCTCATACTCCTTCAAGCACCGCACACATTCTCGAACGATCATGCCTTCCAGCACACCGGTCACGGCAACCAGCCCTTCGACGTTGGTCAGGTCCAGACTCACAGCCAGCGGACCCAGAACCACGGCCTCATCCTCGGTGAGGCCGAGTTCTTCAGCCATCGCTTCACCAACCAGAGAAAGCCCATCGGCAGTTATGTCAGCCAGCAGCGGCTTAAGCAGATCCATCGCGGCACCTACCTGCATTCCCATCCCCAACGTGACCAGTTATCGCTCTTCTGCAAAGCTGATGAGGGCGATGTGCCGAGCCCGCTTAACGGCGGCCGTCAATTCGCGCTGGTGCCTCATACAATTGCCGGAGATACGCCGCGGGACGATCCGACCCCGCTCAGTTAAAAAGTTTCTCAGCAGCCCAACATCTTTAAAATCGATCGACCCTTTATCAATACAAAACCTGCAAGGCCGTCTGCGTTGGAAAAACCGCCCGCCACCGCCGCCGTCTCGGTCTCCGCCCTGTTCACGCTCCATAACCGTCTCCCTATTTGTTAGCTGGCGGTGGAACCACTCTGTTTATCCACAAAACGCCAATGAAATATTCCATATGATGCCGAATGATGCCGATGACAAAATAGTCTCAGGATGCTCAAAAAGGCCATCCATCAAGGCCGCAGCGAGCGAAGAGGCGAGGCGTACGGCTGCGGTACGTTGAGCCTCTGAGCGATGCGAGAACGCCGCTGGCGGACTGTTTCAGCATCCTGTTAAACCTGCTCGTCGGGTTCATACCCTGCATCATCATGTGCCGGCGCCTCAGTCCCGCCGCCACCACCGCCATCCTGGCGTTTCGGCATGAATGTCACCGTTTGGGCTACGACCTCGTGTTTGCTGCGCTTCTGGCCGTCTTCTGTTTCCCACCGGCGCTGCTGCAGCCGCCCATCGACGATGATTCCGTTCCCCTTACTCAGGTACTGTCCGCAATGTTCCGCCTGCTTGCCGAAGACGACAATGTCGACAAAACAGACTTCTTCTTTCAATTCATCACCCTGCTTATATCGCCGGCTGACCGCGAGGCCCAAACTGGCCACCGGAGTCCCGTTCGGCGTGTACCGCAGCTCAGGATTCCGCGTGAGGTTCCCGAGGAGGATAACTTTATTAAACCCTGCCACCGGCAAACTCCTCCGATGCCGCCTCGTGTGGCCGTGGTGGCACCAGTTCTTTCTTGAGGTGGACAGTCAAAAACTTGATGATGGGGTCTTCCAGACGATAGGATCGTTCTAATTCACCAACTGTGATGTTGGGCGCCCTAAAGTAGAAGTAGACGTATGTGCCTTTGCGCTCCCGCTTCACCTCGTAGGCGAGTTTCTTCTTACCCCAGTTTTCTGATTTGATAAACTGCGCGCCGGTCTTCTCTGCCACTGCCTTCATCTTCTCGATCAAGGCAGCGGTCTCCTGGTCGGAGACGGACGCACGAATAATGAACAGAGACTCGTAGAGCTCCATGCAGCAATCCTCCTGGACAAAGGCCCCGGAACAAGTCCGGAGCAAGGTGTAGGCGCGCTGGATTCAGCCAGCGCGAAGGTGTGAAAGTAGCACAAGCCTTGAGAAAGTGTCAATAAACGGCCGCCGATGGGCGCTCGCCTCACCTAGTTCTTTCGCTTGAACATTCGTGACGGTGCATTTGCTGGAGGCGAAGGACGGGGGCCTGATCCGCTGGGACTAGAAAACGATCTGCCGGAGGAATAGCCAGAATAGGGATAGGGGTAACCTGATCGATATCCAGGCCCATACCCATAGAATCCCGGATAGTAGCCAAAGGGGCGCCACCAGAACCCGGGGCTAGAGTAGAAGGGGCTGGCCGGACCATATACGTCCGCGTACCCGTTCTCCGGAGCCTGACTGAGCATGGCCATCCGTTGCGTCTGATGCAGCGACTCTGCACAAGCCGTGAGAATTAACAGCAACACTCCACCGATGATAGTCCTCATCCATCGCGTCAACATGGCCCCCTCCCTCAGAAATGGTAGGAGACGCCGACAAATAACTGGTGCGCCCTGTACGTACTGTCGAACCCCCCGGATGAACCGAAGGCACGATCAAAGCCAAACTTCGCATCCGTATATTTGTATTCCGTGAACAGCGCCACTTTAGGTGTCACGAATGTGCGAATCCCCGTAAGAAAATTGAACCCGATCGAAACTTGTGTGTCCGGCTCGGTCTCCACCGAACGACTCAATCGAGCGATCAAAATACCGGGGCCGATGCCGAGATAGGGCTGAAAGGTCACGCCGGGGTACCGTAACAGAATATTCGCGCCGACATTCGTCACCGCCAGATGTATGCCGGGGGTACTGTCGATACTCTTCACGTGCGGCGTACTGTGGAAAACATCCAACTCGAACCCTAGCGACCCGTGAAAGGGATACACCCCGACCTTCCCGCCATAGGCAAGACTGTTCTTCATGTCGAAGTCTTGCAGTGCTATACCACTGAATGGACCTGTGGTTGTGACATTGCGCAAGGAGTCAGCAAAGCTGTACCCGGCTTGGCCCGCCACATACCATTCCGCCTGTACCGGAAGCGCAATCGTTGACACAGCTGTCAGAATGAAGAGGCTGAGGAAGCACTGCTGTCGAACGCGCCACGCGTGCACCATGGTGTGCTCCATGAGCGGAGGACTTGCTTTCATTCTACTAAGAATACTGTGGTACTGTGAAAGAGAAAACTACAATAATCGTCTGGAATGAGCGGGGGTCGTGCAGATGAAGGGGCAACAGGTCTGTGCGCGCCGCCGAGCCGGGCCGGGTCCCACTTGAATGTTGATACGCTGAGAACGATGATAGGGGACTTTTTCAGCAGCCTGCTAAACGTTAAACCGGAAGTACACGATATCCGCTTCCTTGATCACGTAATCCTTGCCTTCGAGGCGGAACAGTCCTTTCTCCTTCACCTTCGCCTCCGACCCGCAGGACATCAGATCGTCATAGTGATAGACCTCGGCGCGGATGAAACCGCGCTCCATATCGGAGTGGATCTTGCCCGCCGCTTGCGGCGCCTTCATGCCTTTTGGAATCGGCCAGGCCCGGGATTCGATTTCGCCGGCGGTGAAGAAGGTCACGATATTCAGCAACGTGTAGGCCTCACGGGTCAGCCGTACAAGTCCCGATTCCGTAAGCCCCATCTCTTTCAAGAAGTCGGTTCGTTCGGATTCTGGCAAGGTGGAGAGTTCGGCTTCGAGCTGGCCGCAAATTGTGACGACGCGCGCGCCGCGTTTGTCGGCGAACTCGCGAACCGCCTTCACCATCGCTTCATCGGCGTCAGCCTGCTCCGACACATTGGCGACGAAGAGTACCGGCTTTGCCGCCAGCAATTGACATTCATCGAGCACCACACGCTCTTCAGGAGTATAGGTCAGGTTGCCCAGCCATTCTCCCTTGTCGAGCAGTCCGATCAGTTTGTCGATGAACGCCAGCTCAAAAACGGCCTTCTTATCGCCCGCCCGGACTTTCTTCTCCGTCTTTTGCTTCCGTCGGTCGAGCGTGTCGAGGTCGGCCAGCAGCAACTCGGTTTCAATGATGCCGATGTCGCGAAGAGGATTCACCGCTCCGCTGACGTGCACGACGTCTGTTCCTTGAAAGCAGCGGACAACATGGAGGAGCGCATCGACTTCGCGAATGTGTCCAAGGAACTGATTGCCGAGGCCTTCTCCCTTGCTCGCCCCTTCGACCAAGCCGGCAATGTCGCGGACCTCGAACGTGCTAAAAGTCGTCTTCTTCGACTTAAAGAGATCGGTGAGGACTCCGAGTCGCGGGTCCGGCACCAGGGCGATACCGGTATTGGGATCGACGGTCGCGAAGGGGTAGTTGGCCGCCAACGCGCCGCTACCAGTGAGCGCGTTGAAAACTGTGGTCTTCCCCACGTTCGGGAGTCCGATCATGCCGCAACAGAGTCCCATTCTCTCATCCCCCTCAACCCATCAAGGAGGGGAAGCCAGGTCGACCGAGGATATGCGCATCCGACGAGGGCCTTCCGAGGCCGCGCGTTGCGCAATCAGCAGGTCAGCCTGACTCCTCCTCTCCTCTTACTTCCTCACGCACATTAAACTGATTCATCGCCACGGCTATCCCCCGGTGAATCAGACATTCTAACGCATCAACGGCGCCATCGAGACAGGGATTCAATACCTCGATCTCTGCTCTCGTGAACGCCTGCAACACATAGTCCGCCGAATCCTGACGTGGTGCCGGTCGGCCGATTCCGATCTTGACCCGCACAAACTGCGGCGTCCCGATCGTGTCAATGACCGACTTGATCCCGTTATGTCCCCCATGTCCGCCGGCTTGTTTAATCCGAAGGCGCCCCAGATCAAGATCAAGATCGTCGTGAACGAGAATCAGATCGTTGGCGGTCAGCGAAAACTCACGCAGGAGGCCTTTGAGTGGTGGACCCGTGATGTTCATCCAGTCGAGGGTGCCGGCGAGTTCGAGGAGTTCTGACCCAAGTCTTCCCGATCCACGATGAGCCATGCCGCGCTTGGCGAGACGGATGGACCACCGAGCCGCGGCCTGCTCGATGACCCACATACCGACGTTGTGGCGGGTTTGGGCATAGGCAGCGCCCGGGTTGCCAAGCCCAACAATGAGGCGCAACGTTACTTCTTCTTTTCGGTTTCTTTCTTCTCAGCTTTTGGCGCTGCAGCGCCTTTCTTCTCGCCGCCCTTCGCATCGGCCGCCGGCGCACCGGCTTTCGCCGCTTCGCCACCCTCAGCGGCTTCACCCGCCACTTTGCCTTTTGCGACCACCTCAGGCTCTTTCGCGCCCTCCGGTGCAGCTGCGCCGGTCGCGAGGAGCGATTCGAGCTTGGCTTCCGTCATCGGCGCGGCCACACTCACGACCATCTGTTCAGGATCGTCGAGATAACGAACCCCTTCGCGCGCAGCCACGTCTTTCAGATGAAGACCTTGCGCAATGGCGAGCCCCGAGGCATCGACTTCGATGAAGTCTGGCAAAACGCCTGGCAGACACTCAATATGCAATTCGCGCATATTGTGGTGGAGAATGCCACCTTCTTTGACGCCGGCAGGTATCCCGCCGGTCAAATGCAGGGGGACCTTCACGCGAATCGGCTTGTTCATCGAGATTTCAAACAGATCCGCATGTAATACATTCCCTTCGACCGGATCGACCTGAAAATCGCGCAACAGTGCGGTCCGGTTCGGCTTCGACTTCGCACCAGTGAGTGTGAGCGACACGAGCGCAGCCCCCCCCGCCTGTGCCTTCAAAATCTTGACCAGGCTATCGGGTTCAATCGTCAAGAGTAGACATTCGCCCTGCCCATACAACACACCCGGGACCTTGCCTGCACGCCGAAGTTGGCGCGCCGCACCCTTGCCCGTTTTCTCTCTCACTGTGACTGCTAGATCAAACTTCATATAAAGGCCTCCGTCCCCTTCTCGCGTGTCTCTAGATGCCTCGATCTCGAGTTAGGCAAACAATGAACTCACCGACTCATCTTCATGGATACGCCGAATCGCCTCACCTAATAGTGGCGCGACTGATAATTGATGTAGCTTGGGGCAGGTCTGTTCTTTGCCCCGCAATGGAATCGAATTGGTCACGATCACCTGCTTCAGGCAAGATTGCTGGATCCGTTCCAACGCCGGCCCGGTGAGCACCGCGTGGGTACAAGCGGTCCACACTTCCCGAGCCCCGCGATCCATACAGGCCTGCGCCCCCTTCACAATGGTGCCGGCCGTGTCGATCATATCATCCAGTAAGAGCGCGCTCTTACCCGTGACATCACCGATGATATTCATGATTTGCGTCTGGTTCGGCCCTTCACGCCGCTTGTCGATAATCGCCAAGTTGGCTTGGAGCCGCTTCGCAAACGCGCGGGCCCGTTCTACGCCCCCAGCGTCTGGGGAGACGACCACCAGATCACTCACTTTTTGCTTGGTAATGTAATCCAACAGTACCGGTAGCGCATAGAGATGGTCCACCGGTATATTGAAGAATCCCTGGATCTGCCCCGCGTGAAGATCCATCGTGAGAACGCGGTCAGTGCCGGCGGTGGTGATAAGGTCGGCCACGAGTTTCGCTGAAATCGGCACACGCGGCTGATCCTTACGATCCTGACGGGCATAGCCGAAATACGGGATGACCGCGGTGATGCGATTTGCGGACGACCGCTTGAGCGCATCAATAATAATCAGCAACTCCATAAGAGAGTCGTTGACAGGCTGGCAACTCGACTGCACGACAAACACGTCGGCGCCACGAACGTTTTCCTCAATCCTGACACGAATTTCTCCGTCACTAAATGACGACACCGTGGCTTCGCCGAGCTTGGTCCCGAGATAGGCACAAATCTCATGAGCCAGGTCCAGATTCGCGTTGCCAGAGAATATCTTTAGCTCCCTGCTCATCGATTCCTCAGATGGTCCTTGGGTATGACTGCGGAACGTTCTAATTTCGTATATGGTCGTCTCGACGGCGGGCGTCATCATGATCCGCCTACCTCGTTCACTGCGCGCTGTTGAGGAAGCCAACTAAGGGGCCAAACTGTAACGGAATACACGGGGAGTTGTCAACCGAGCCACGGCTTATCCTGCTCTTTCGTATCGCCAGCGGAGGGGGCTTGAACAGACAGGAACGACAAATACGTTCATCAAATTTTCACTCACGAACTGGGCTTGGGCCAGGCGCGCGCGCGCCTCGTCCGCGAACACTCCAAACACCGTCGCCCCGCTTCCGGACAGCAACGTGATTTCGGCTCCTTGAGCCTGCAACTCCCGTTTAATCTCCCGAAGTATCCCATGTGCGGTGAAAACTGGTGCCTCGAAATCGTTCTCTGCCGCACCAATGACTTGAGCCCAGCTCACCCGCGATTGCCGGTCGAGTTCTCGCTGAACCTGCGACAGCGGCGTCACTACGGTCCTCCTGGCAGCCAATTCTTGATACGCCCACCTGGTATTGACCTCAAATCCCGGGTTGACGAGCACGACCCATCGCGCCCCTTCAATGACGACCGGCCGAACTATTTCTCCTCGTCCCGCCACGAAAGCAGAGGGGGCAAAGAGAAAAAATGGCACATCGCTACCTAACAGTTTCCCGACTTCGACCATCTGTGCCGGAGACCACTCCAGCCGTAATAATTGGTTCAATCCTATGATGGTAGCTGCGGCATCGCTGCTCCCGCCACCGAGGCCGGCTCCCATCGGAATGCGTTTGCGCAACTCAATGTCGAGCCCTATCGCATGCTGGGCTCGCTCCAACACCGCGGCGGCTGCGCGATAGACTAGGTTGCTCTGATCTGCGGCCAGCTGCATCGCATCACACTTCAGCTGAATGCCCTGTCGGCCCTGACGCAGCCTGATCTGCACCTCGTCTTCTAGGGCAACCGTCTGCATCATCGACCAGAGATTGTGAAACCCGTCGGGGCGGCGATCGAGGATACGCAGGATCACGTTGATCTTGGCAGGAGCAAAGACGGTGATCTCGGAAGGACTCGGCTGCGGATTAATCACGGCCTCCCTTGATGGCATACTTCTCTAGTCGATAGCGAAAGGATCGCGTGTTGAGCCTGAGAAGCCGTGCGGCCTTTTTCTTTACCCACATGGCCCGTTCGAGCGCCTTCAAGAGCAGGTCTTTTTCAATGCCGTTGATAAGCGCTTCTAAATCCAACCCGTCTTCAGGTAAATCAGCGGGCACCCCCTGCTGCTGAGGGGCCACGACACGATGAAGCCAGCCACGAATATCCTCATCCGAGACAGACGCGCCGGCGGAAAAGGTGACAACGCGCTCAATCAAGTTTTCAAGCTCGCGCACGTTGCCGCGCCACTCATGGCCCAGCAGCACATGCATCGCCTCCGATGTCAATATGGGAGCCGGCTTGCCGCTTTCCTGTGAAAACTTCTCGAGGAAATGTTTCGCGAGAAGCGGGATATCTCCCGTTCGAAGCCGCAATGGTGGGAGCCGAATCGGGATCACGTCTAAGCGATAGTACAAGTCTTCCCGAAATGAACCGTCAGCCACAGCTTTTTCAAGGTCCTTATTGGTCGCAGCCACAACGCGCACATCGACCTTTACATCCTGGTTGCCGCCCACACGCCGGAACTCTCGTTCCTGAATGACACGCAGCAGTTTGACCTGAATTGTTGGGGTCGTATCGCCAATTTCATCCAAAAAGATCGTGCCGCCGTTGGCAACCTCGAACAACCCCGCCTTATTAGCCATTGCGCCGGTAAAGGACCCCTTCATGTGCCCGAAGAGTTCGCTTTCGAGCAACGTCTCCGGCACTGCACTGCAATTCACCGCCACAAAGGGCATTGAACTCCGGGCACTGTTATAGTGAATCGCGCGCGCCACCAACTCTTTTCCCGTTCCGCTCTCCCCACAAATCAGCACATTGCTCTTGGCGTCCGCGACTTTTCGTACCACGTCAAACACCTTCTGCATGCTCTCGCTCTGACCGACAATCTGCGCAAACGACGACTGGCTCGCCATTTCGCGCTTCAACAGAATATTTTCTGTCGAAAGACGCCGTTTCTCCAGAGCGTTGCGGATGATTAACTGTACTTCATCGACCTGGAACGGCTTAGTCAGGTAGTCGTACGCGCCCTGTTTCATCGCATCGACCGCCGAGTCTGCGGTCGCAAATGCCGTAATGACGAGAACCACGGTTTCAGGAGAAGAAGACTTCACCGCCTTCAGGACCGCCATACCATCGGCTTTCGGCATGCGAAGGTCAGTAATGACGAGATCGAAGATTTCCTTGTTTATATGACCGATGGCCTCTTCGCCATCCGACGCTTCGGTCACAACATAGCCCGCGCGTTTGAGCATGATGCTCAGAACTTCGCGCAGCCCCTTCTCATCATCGACAACTAGGATCTTTTCCACGGTGTCCGCCCCTCATGCCACAACCGCACCCCGGCATCTCCGGAACGCGGCATACATACGACAAACCGTGAGCCTTGCCGCTCCTGACTTTCGACCTTGATCCAACCCCCGTGCAGATCGACGATGCGATGCACGGCTGCGAGCCCCAGCCCCGAACCTTCCTTCTTCGTCGTGAAAAACGGAAGAAAGATTTTATCGAGGTTCTGTTTCGGAATCCCTTCCCCGGTGTCTTGAAACGCAATTTCGATAACGTCGCCTTTTCGGCTGCCGACATCGACGTGACGGCAGCTCGTCGAAATCGTCAACTGCCCTCCCTCCGGCATCGCTTCAAACGCGTTCGTCGCCATATTCCAGAAGACTTGGCGGAACTGATCTTGATCAACCAGGGCCGTGAGCGCGCCGGTCGCCAGGGACGTAACAATTCTGATGCTAGAACGTGTTCGCGCTTCATGTTGAACGAGATCGAGCGTCTCAGCAAGTACTTTGTTGAGATCGTGCTCTGCGAGATTGAGCGCCGGCGGACGTGCGTACTGGAGGAACTCAGTAATGATATTATCTAGTCTGGTGGCCTCCCGAATCGCAATGTCCATTAACCGACGATTGGTTTCGTCTTCCATGGCATCTTTTCGTAGCATTTGCATCGCGCCAGCCAACGCGCCAAGCGGATTCCGAATCTCATGAGCCATCCCGGCAGACATCTCACCCAAACTCGCCAGCCAATCCTTGCGCCGCATCTCCTCTTCGAGATCCCGAATCTGTGTCAAGTCTTTGAACACGCCAACCAAACCTGTCTGTACCCCCTGCTCGTGCAACGGAGAGAGGGTCATGCCGAGAATCAAACGATTGCCGTCAGCACGCTTACACTCCACTTCGAATCGCTGCGTCGTCGACACGACACTTTTGAGTTGCTCGTCTGATTCCTGGTTAGGGTGCCAGTTGAAGACTTCGCGCCAGGGATGCCCGGCCACATGAGTGATCGAGTACCCAGTCGCTTCCTGCGCCGCCGGGTTGAATGAGGTAATGCACCCCATGGCATCTGCCGTAAACACGCCGCTGCTGATGCTGTGTATGATATTCTCGTGAAAAACTTGGAGGCGAGTCAGCCCCTGCTCCTTCTCGCGCAATGATTGATCCGCCTGCTGAAGCTGTTCAGTCAAGGCTCCGCCCAGTATCCCAACGACAAGGAGGGCGAGGGCATAGACACCGAATCGTTGAAAGGTTTCAGGAGCAGTCAGCCGACTCGGCGGCATCCACCCCCACCCCTCAATCAGCCCATACCACTGAATGTTCGTTAAAACCCCAAACAAGATAATGCAGAAACAGGCGGTCAAAAGCCCTACTCGGCGACGGGGAACGAGACTGGCGACCGCCACCGTCATGACATACAGCACCGCGAAGGGACTCTCGATTCCTCCAGTCCTAGCAACCAACACTGTTTCAAGAAAGAAGTCGATCCCTACCTGAGCCCAAAAAAATATCGTGAGCGCTGACGGTGAGGTAAGCGCGCGGAGGAGAATGGCGGAAGGGATCGTCAGGAGGCAGGTGACAACAATTAGAGTGTAGAACGTTTCCACCTGTGCGTCCTTCGCAACTTGGACGGCGAGAGACAGGCCGAGCATGAGGGCCACGAGGGCGATCCGAAGCCCCATGATCCAATATAATCTCGTGCGTAAATCATTCATGATTGGAAGCCCGCTGGACGAGAAGGAGATCGGCGGGGCATGAAGAAAGAGGTGACTCGTTCATTCTCCTCGGATAAGGGGCCGGGACCTGTGTCATCACACATGTGATGAGGCGCCAAGTCGTTTGACCAGAAAGGCTGAGAGCCCTCATGATGGGAGCTAGGCACCAAACCCGTGAAAAGAACGGAATGAACGCCAGCCTCTATCCGATCGCAGATGCCATTTTGAAGATCGGGAGGTACATCGCAATCACGATAAACCCAATCACAATCCCCAGGAACACCATCATCATTGGCTCAAGCAGTGCCGTCAACGAGGCGACTGCCTGATCGACTTCCTCTTCGTAAAAGTCTGCAATTTTGCCCAACATAGCGTCCAGCGCGCCAGTTGACTCACCGACGGCGATCATATGTGTCACCATTTTCGGGAAAACCCCGCTTGCCGCCAAAGGGTCGGCGATGGTCTTTCCACCACTGATACTGACTCGCGCGTTGATTAACGTTTCTTCAACAACCTTATTGCCCGAGGTCTTTGCACAGATGGTCAAGCCGTCGAGTAATGGAACCCCGCTGGAAAGCAAAGTCCCAAGCGTACGGGTGAACTTGGCAACCGAGGATTTTCTGATTAAGTCTCCAACCACTGGTAATTTGAGAAGCAACTTATCAATGACCTTCCGCCCTTGAACAGACGCATAATATTTTTTGATACCAACGATGGTCCCCACCATACTTCCAAATATGAGATACCAGTACGCGATAAAGAAATTGCTGACGTCGATGACAACTTGCGTAGGGCCGGGCAACGCCACTTTCCCGCCTGACAGTTCAAGAAACATCTTTGCAAAGATTGGAATGACAAAAAGCATGAGCACCGCGATAACAATAACGGCAACTCCCCCGATCGCGGCAGGGTAGATCATGGCAGACTTGATCGCCCCTTTGAGTTTCGCCGCTTTCTCGATGTATATGGCAAGTCGCGTCAAGATCGTGTCGAGCAGGCCACCCACCTCACCCGCATGCACCAAATTGACATAGAGATCGTCGAAAACTTTCGGGTGGCGCCGCAAGGCATCCGAAAAAGTCGAACCGGCTTCCACCTGGGTCTTCACCTCCCCGATGGTCTCTCGCAGCACTTTATTCTCGGACTGGGTCGAGAGAATTTCGAGACACTGCACCAAGGGCAGACCCGCATTGATCATCGTGCCAAATTGTCGCGTAAATACAATCAAGTCTTTTTCGGTTAGACCAGACCCCAAACTCAAATTGAATCCGCCCTTGCCCTTCTTCTTTTCCTCAAGGCTGGTGACGACGACGCTTTGCTTGCGGAGTTGGTCCACCGCCTCATCTCGGGTTTTTGCGCTCAACTCGCCCTTCTTGACGGCACCAGATTTGGTTCGCCCAACATACGCAAAGGTAGCCATACGCAACACTCACCCTTCGATGTGGCCATCGCCTGGCCGGTTATAAACTGCGAGAAATACCTACGAGGCGAGTCTACTGGCCACCCCACAACCTGTCAAACAAATGCACAATCTCCGCGCAGGCGATGCGGCGCGCAGGCTCACGCGCGACAAAGCCTTAGCTGCTGATCGCACTCGTGTGCCGATATCCTCGGTAGAGATAATGCAATCCAGACAACAGCGTGAAGGAGATCATGATGAGCAAGAGGGGCAGCATGACGGCAAGATCAATGTGACGGGAACTGAGGAATATCACTAGTACGACATACGACAGCTGGAGAAACGTGGTGCCTTTGCCCAGGAAGGTGGGGCTAATATCCACGCGAGAATCTGTGAAATGTGCCACCGCCGTTCCCAGCAACAGTATCAAGTCTCGGCTGACCACGAGGATGGTGACCCACGACGGAATCAAATGAATCATCGAGAGCGTGATAAACCCGCTGGTGAGAAGCAGCTTATCAGCCAAAGGGTCCAGCACGGCCCCGAGCCGAGTATACTGATTCTTCACACGCGCGATCGCCCCATCAAGCGCATCAGTCACTCCGGCCACGATAAGCACGATGAGCGCTAGATTAAATCTGCCGTAGATAAGTAACCCGATGTAGCAGGGTATCAGGAGAATACGGAGGATGGTCAAGCTGTTGGGGATATTCATATCTTCCGGAACGCTGGAGCTTACCACAGCGGGGGAAATGATAAGTGGGCGTTACGCGGTTGTCAACGGCTTGCAGTCGGCACGGCCCCGCCCTATAATCCGAGCCATGGGCTATTCAATTTGAGTGGCATGGAGGTCGTCATGAGTTCGCTTCCGCTGCTCTTCAAAAAAGAAGGGCTGATTGAAAAGCACCAGATTGAAGGAGTCGACCCGAGTGATCGGTATTTCAATCGCACAGTCCTCGTCAATCGAACCGCCTCAGGCTACGCCGCCAAGGTCATGTATGAAGCCCTGATTGTCGAAGGGCACTCGCATCCGACCATAGGCGATGCGGTACAAGAACTCATTGAATCGATGCAGGGATTCGGCTTCAGCAGATTGAGAACCCGCGCCAATTTCAAAGGCGCGAAGTATCTCGCCGAAAAAGAAACCTGGGTCGATTACCAAGACCCAGCGTAGCCCCGAATTTCACGCAGACACAAACTCCTGATATACCAGGTCGTGAATACACGGGCGGAAGCCCTTAATCTTCTCGTTCCTCCGGCTTGGATATACCCGGTTGGATAATAGCACCACCTCCAGTTCGGAAAGCGGATCAATCCACAGCGACGTCCCAGTGTAGCCGAGATGCCCGAACGACCGCCCGGAGAAACGGGACCCCGATGAGGACGGTGCCGACGGAGTGTCCCATCCCAACGCCCAACTCGATCGAGCGGCAGATTCTTGTCGAGTCGTAAACTGCCTGACAAGTTCCCCGTCCAGAATCGACTCTCTTCCATGATAGCCGCGGAGCCAGGCTCCGGAGACAGCCAGCACCGATTCGGCAGTCCCGAATAACCCTGCATGGCCCGCGACGCCACCCATCGCTGCAGCATTCTCGTCGTGCACCTCTCCACATAAGAATCGATTGCGCCACTCGTCCAGTTCGGTCGAGGCTATGCGTGAGGCATCAACGGTTGGGCGTACAATACCAAGTTGCGCTCGCCCTGCCGTAGGGCAAAACATCAGTGGGTCGGCCCGTAGCGGTCGGATGATGGCTTCTTCGCACCAGAGATCCAGCGCCATTCCGCTGAGACGCTCCACCAGAAATCCTAGCAACATGAATCCAAGGTCACTGTAGACGCTGCGCTCCCCCCGTGCATAGATCAACGGTTCGTCACGAATCATCTTCAAGGCATGTTGCTTGACGGGCTGATTCCCGCCAGAGAGCCCTGGGAGAACAGCTCGTGCGTCAAGCTGCTCATAGAACGGTCGCCATCCGGGCAGACCTGCACGATGGGTCAAGAGATCTCGCACCGTGGCCTGCCCGATCGGCGTCCCTTCAAGTTCGACTAATACCTGTTGCACGGGATCCTCAAGAGCAACCTTTGCGCGCTGAATCAGGAGCAAGACGGATGTAACCGTTGCCAGCGGTTTCGTGAGAGAGGCGAGGTCGTAGATGGTCGAGGGTTGTACGGGAAGACCTGGGGGCTCTGACGACAGTCGTCCAGCCACGGCCACACATTGCAGCTCGCCGCGCAGACGCACCGCCAACTGGGCACCAGGAAACACACCGTCGTCAACCGCCGATTGCAGTGCCGCCTGAATGACGTAATGGGTAGCCATAGGCCAGACACCTGTCATTGGTGGGGGAATACGCTGCCGCGGGTGAGCGGTTTGAAGCAATTTCAGGAACGCATGAGTAGACGAGAAACAGCCACTTCAGACGAGTTATAACGCCGGGCTCGATTCTCCTTCGAGCTTCTCCTCCGATGCGGTCGCGGCATCATGGAATGCTTCCTGTTCTTCCACTTCCAACATACGCTCGAACATCCGCAACGACGCGCGCAACCGTTCAACCATGAGCAGTCGCTGTTTCTGAAGCGACGAGAGGTCGCGCTGCGTATCGGTCAGCTCGACTCTGGCCTGCCGGATCAACTCGCCGGCCTTCAGTTCAGCCTCCTTGATGACGAGATCTGCCTCCCGTTGAGCATTCCGCTTTACATCCTCTGCCAGCGATTGCGCAGACAGAAGGGTGCTCGACAATGTCGCTTCCGTCCGTTTCAGTTCAGCGAGCTGCTGCTCCAGAAATGTGATCTTTTCTCGCTGAACAGAATTGTCTCGACTCAACAATTCGACCGTCTGTGCCAATTCTTCAAGGAAGCGATTGACCTCTTCCTTGTCGTACCCGCGAAAGCCGACCTTGAACACCATTTGTTGGATATCGAGCGGTGTAATTCTCATGGCATCCCCCATGGTCATATCAGTTCATCCTCATGGCTAATTCCTTGAGTGATTGCACAACCGCGATCTGCAAAAAAGTAATGATCAGAATCACGATGATGGGCGACAGATCGATCCCCATTCGCAACCCGACCCATCGACGAACCGGCGATAAAACAGGTTCGGTCGCACGACCGAGAAATTGCACGATTGGATTCCACGGATCCGGATTGACCCACGAGATCAGGGCACGCGCAATGATCACCCACATATAGAGCCACAGCACATAGTCAAGGATGGTCGCCGCCGCCGAAAGAGCATTGCCCGCGACAAACATCAGCCTCCCAACTCCCTCGATCGTATCGTAGCCGCTTCGACAGCTGCCATCAACGTAGCACGGAATCCCCCCTGTTCGAGCTGATGAAGCCCGGCGATGGTCGTGCCACCGGGAGACGCCACTCGATCTTTCAATAGAGCAGGGTGCACCCCTGATTCGAGCACCAACCGAGCCGCGCCGAACACCGTCTGAGCGGCAAGGAGTTCAGCGGTCTGCCTCGGCAAGCCCATCATCACCCCTCCATCCGCCAACGCTTCAATGGCCTGAAATACATAGGCCGGCCCACTACCACTCAGTCCGGTCACCGCATCCATCAGTCGTTCCTCAACCAACACCACTCGGCCGACCACTTCAAATACCGTTCGAGCTAGACGACTGTCATCTTCAGAGACCGCGCTGCCCAGGGCAAGGGCGGTCATACCCTCTCGGACCAATGCCGGAGTATTCGGCATCGCACGAACGACCCGCGTCGCTCCGGAAATCTGTTCTGCGATTGTCCGAATCGTCACCCCTGCCACAATAGAAATCACAAGGGCATGAACCAGACTCGGGCCAAGCTCACTGAGCACGGCAGGAAGCGTCTGAGGCTTCACCGCCAAAATAACCACATCCGCCCACGAGACCGCCTCACGGTTCGCGGAACCAACCCGGATCCCAAACTGACTCTTCAAGCGATCGCGGCGCTCAACAACGGGATCCGTCGCCCATATCGACTCAGCAGGACATCTCTGTCCAGAGAGGAGACCTCCGATCATGGCCTCAGCCATCTGGCCCCCACCGATGAACGTGATCTTGCTTGTGATCACTGGACTAGGCACACCGCACTCCAAAAATAGCCGTGCCGACTCCCACCATCGTAGCCCCCTCTTCGACTGTAACGTGAGAACCGTTTGACATAGCCATCGAGAGTGCCTCCAAAGGGACGGCACTGATCGGTTGGCGTGCGTGGCGCAGCGCCACTTCAGGCAGACGACGGGAGTAGAGACGAGCCTGTTCCGGATAGCTGCCTGGAGATGGAATGGCCATGAGCCCTTTCACTGCTACATGGAGCAAGCCCCTTAACCCCGGGATCGCTCATCAAACTCATACGGAAGTAACATGGCCTTCGTCGCCTCCCCTTCGAGATTCACTTCTAACAGGATGCTGAATAAGGCCGCCAGCAGAGCTCTGCAACGTTCAGACCGTCAACGAGGATCCAGCCGCCTCACCACTCGGCGGCGCGCAGGACTCAGCCGTAGCTGAAGCGCCGTCTCTCGAAAGTTCGAAGGTATTGTACCGAAACCGCCGGGAAAATGTCAGCGTGCACATCCAGACCAGCTCCTATCGGTTAGAGAGCAGGGCAATTCCGCTCACCATCGTCCCATTCACCCGACCTTCCCGTCTATAGGAGTAAAAGAGCTGATCCTGGCAGATCGTGCAGAGATTCACCGACGAAACAGAGGGTGCGGACACACCCTCTCCTTCCACTTGCCGACGGATCAGGGTCTTGAGATCCAGTCGAGCCTTGTGCCCTCGATAGTCCCGCACAACCAACTCCCAATCAGCCAATCCCATTCGGAGCTGGTCGAGCACTGGTTCGTCCACTTCATAGCAGCAGGGACCGGCCGAGGGTCCGATACTGACTCGCAGATCCGACCGCATCGATCCGAACCTGGTCGCCATCAGCGTAATCGTCTTCGGAACAATCCCTGCGGCTGCACCCCGCCAACCGGCATGAATCGCCGCCACAACACGCCGATGTGGGTCATGCACAAGCACAGGGACACAATCCGCCGTGCGCACGGCCACCGTCACGCCGGGTTGATCGGTCACCAGCGCATCCCACCCACCAGGGAACTGATCCGACTCAGTGAGTGGACGATCCACCACCAAGGCATCGGTCCCATGCACTTGCTTGACGGACAGCAGCCAACCACGCCCCTGCGCCCCAGATTGACGAGCGGGCACTCCTACATCGAGTGCCAGCGAGTCCGCATGACCGCGCGTGCCGAAAAAATGTCGGACGCCGTCGCGCGCGGACGCGAAGGCAGGAACCGTGATGACCGCTGCGCTCATGGCCATACTCCGCTCAGACTATTCAACCCTACAGACTTGTCGGCTCAGTCGACCTGCTTGCGCAGGAACGTGGGCACATCCCACTCATCATCAGTGACCGCCGTAGTTCGCTCCATCGATTCTCTTCCATCTCCCATCCGCCGTAAGTAGGTCGGACGGTCGAGATCTTTGAAGGGCCGCTCCGCATATGATCGTTCTCCCGTCGTCTGGCCTGTACCGGTCATCGTCTGTTGCCCGGTGCGGGAAGTCCGAGCCGCAGCCACGGGAATCGGCGCAGACTGCTCCTCCCGTTCAAATCCGGTGGCAATCACCGTCACGACCAAGTCGTCGCCCATATCGGGGTTGATCACCTGTCCGACAATGATATTGGCTTCGGGATCGGCTGTCTGTTGGACAATCGTGGCCGCTTCCTCAATTTCGTGCAGCGACATGTTGGGTCCGCCGGTGATATTCAGCAACACACCACGCGCGCCCTCCACGCTGCCTTCCTCCAATAATGGACTGCAAATCGCCTTTTGCGCCGCTTCGATCGCCCGATTCGTTCCGCGCGCCACCCCCATGCCCATCACGGCGCGACCCGTATGCGACATCACAGTGCGGACATCGGCGAAGTCCACGTTCACATGGCCGGTGGTCGTGATCACATCCGCAATCCCTTGAATAGCCTGTCGGAGGACATCATCGGCCACCTTGAAGGCTTCGAGTAGCGGCGTCGCTTTATCGACGATACCGAGCAATCGCTGATTCGGGATCACGAGCAAGGTATCCACATGGCGACGGAGATCACGAATCCCTTCGTCCGCATGAACCATCCGGCGATGACCTTCGTATGAAAAAGGCTTGGTCACGACCCCGACCGTCAAGATTCCGAGTTCGCGCGCAATGCTTGCCACGATCGGTGCGGCACCCGTCCCGGTTCCACCGCCCATACCCGCAGTCACGAACACCATGTCGGCTCCCTCAAGACACTCCCGAATCTGATCTTTGCTTTCTAACGCCGAGTCTTTTCCAACTTCCGGCTTCGCCCCGGCGCCGAGTCCCCTGGTCCGCTCAGGACCCAGTTGAACCTTATACGACGCCTGCGATCGATCCAACGCCTGGAGATCGGTATTCGCCGCGATGAAATCGACCCGCGCCAATCCGGACGTGATCATGGTGTTGAGCGCGTTGCACCCGGCGCCACCGACACCGATCACTTTGATCCGAACGGGGGACACGACATCCTCTTCAAATGAAAACATCAAGACACCTCCCTTGATAGAATCCGCGTAACGGCCATCCGCCTCGCGGAATGGTTAAAAGAACTCGAACATCCAGGACTTCATACGATCGAATGCCTTATGCATCGGCCTCCCGCTGCGCAGGCCAGCCGTGGCCATCTCCTCAACATGGTGCCGGGCATGGAGCAACAGGCCGACACCCGTGGCATGCATGGGATTACTGACGATGTCGCGCAGCCCCCCGATCCCACTGGGTGCACCGCGGCGAGCGGGAAGATTCAGAACCTGCTCTGCCGCATCGGGCATCCCTTCCAACAACGACGTTCCACCAGTAATCACCACCCCTGCCCCCAGCATGCCCTCGTAGCCGGCGCGCGCAATTTCCCGGCGAACCAGCTCGAATATTTCTTCGACACGCGGCTCAAGAATCTCGGCAATGTCACGGCGCGAAAACGTTCGTGCAGGACGATCCCCGACTGATGGGACTTCCACCGTTTCATGGCCCTGCACCAGTCCTGTTCGGGCGATCCCGCGCTGCAGCTTGATCTTCTCGGCTTCGGTCTGAGAGGTCAGCAGCCCGATCGCGAGATCCTTCGTCAGATTCTGCCCGCCGATCGGCAAGACCGCGGAATGCCGAATACTCCCATCGAGGAAAATCGCAAGGTCGGTCGTTCCACCACCGAGATCGACCATGACGACCCCCAGGTCGCGCTCTTCCTGGCTGAGGACGGCCTCACTGGAAGCCAAGGGCTGCAGCACGATATCCACGACATCGAGCCCCGCACGATTCACGCACTTGATGATGTTCTGCGCTGAAGTCACGGCACCGGTAATCACATGCACGTTGACTTCAAGACGGTTTCCGGACAGACCCAACGGCTCCCGAACCCCCTCTTGTCCGTCCACCATGAATTCACGAGGCAGCACATGAAGAATCCGTCGTTCATGGGGGATGACCGCCAGAGTCCGCGCGCTCTCGATCGCACGCTGAATATCTTCCCGCGTGACTTCTGCCTTTTTGAGCGCCACGACCCCCTTGCAGTTCTCCGCGGAGATGTGGCTGCCGGCGATGCCGGTATAGACGGAATTGATCTGGACCGCCGCCATCAGTTCGGCTTCCTCGACCGCCTTCTTGATCGATTCCACGGTACTCTCGATATCGACCACGACGCCTTTACGGAGCCCGCGCGACGGACTGGATCCGACACCGATGATGTTGAGCGTCCCCTCATCGGTGACTTCCGAAACTATGGCGCAGATCTTCGTGGTGCCGATGTCCAACCCCACAAGAATCTGATCACGCTTTGACACAGCCCTCACACCCTTTCTCGCACAATGACACGGTTGTCATAACGCAAATCGATCTCGCTCACCTCGCGCTTCCGACCATCGAATGAGGCCGTGTTGAATGACGGTTTCACTCTCTGGAACCGCTCCCACTGACCAACCAGGGAATCGGCACCAAACTGGAATCGCACCCCATTGGCTGACGCCACCACATTTGAAAAATTTGTGAGATCGACTTCAACACGCCCGTCGAGGGTATTGGCGATGAGCTTGGCCAGTACGACCCCGGACTGAACCGCGTTGCGGACGCGTGCCTCGCCGCGTTGAAGAGACTGAGGCTCCAACCCGGTCAACAACGGCAGCGTCTGGTCATCCTGCTTGCCCAACTTGGCAAGGAGGTATCCGCTCTCATCGCTCAACCAATAGTCCCCGCCCGACCGAATAATGGCAGCCGGCGTGCGTTCCAATACGGTGACATGCAGCAGATGTAGGGGCCTGCGTTCGACCGTCGCCTCCTTAACCCAGGCATGCGTCTTCACTCGCTCGGCAAGAAACACTGTACTGACTTGATGGAGGCCCGTGCCGGGCTTCAAGACGAGCCGCTCCAACACTTCTGGTTTCGTCACGTGGTGAATCCCCTCAACCTCTACTTCTCGGATTTCCAGCCAGCCCTGAAGAATCGGCCCCATCTCTCGCGTGACCATAGTCAGCCCCCAAGCCAACGCCGCAAGACCGACGATCCATTTCCCCACCCGCAGCGTACGCCGGCCCCTCGAAAGAAGTTTCTCTCGACGCACCTGTTGCCGCTGATCCGAGAGCTGACTGGCGCGCGCGCCCCTCCATTGGTTCAGCCGAGGGCCGATGGCATGTACCGTTCGCTTCCGCATGGACAGCTTCATGGCTGACGTCCTTTCCCTTCCTGATGCCCGAAGCGGGCGACGCGAACGAGTGCAGACTCGAGAATCCGTTCAGTCAGCTCGTCATAGTCAATCGTGGCTCGCATCGCCGCCAGCGGCAGCAAACTGGTTTCGGTCATGCCCGGTGCCGTATTGATCTCCAACACAAACGGACGGCCTCGCGGGGTGATGCGGAAATCGACCCGGGCCGCTCCTTCACAGCCCAACACCTCGTAGGTGCGCAGCGCCAACGCGCGAATCTGCCTGGTCACCGCCACCGTCAATGGCGCAGGGCAGAGGTACTGCGTTTTCCCCTTTTCATATTTCGCTGCAAAATCATAGAACCCTCCCGGCGCCACAATTTCTACGGCAGGAAGCACCAATGGAGAAACCGCGAGCCGCCCGATGATCGAGACCGTGACCTCGTGCCCCGGAATGTAGGCCTCGACCAGCGCATCCGTATCGTAGCGATGGGCCGAGGCCAGCGCGTCATGCCATTGCGAGGGCTTCCGCACGATGGTGACGCCAATCGTGGACCCTTGCGACGCAGGTTTCACTACGACAGGCCAACGCAATTTCGCTGCCCTCAACAGGGTGGCGCTTGAGACCTTCTTCCCGCGCTTTACAACGGTGCCGGCTGGCACGGGAATACCCGCTGAGGCTAAGAGTGTTTTCGTCGTCACTTTATGCATGCCGATCGCGCTGGCCTGGATACCGGATCCGGTATAGGGGATTCCCATGGTTTCCAAGAAACCTTGAATCGCACCATCCTCTCCACCAGGGCCGTGCAAGGCGAGAAATGCCACGGCGATCTTCTGATCGTCCAGATCCTGAGAGAGCGTCGCGCCGACATCGATGGCCACCGCATTGTAGCCACGGCGAACCAGCGACCGATGCACCGCGGCGCCTGTCCGGAGCGAGACGTCACGCTCGGCTGATTGCCCACCCATCAATACCCCGATACGGGAACGGGTCAAAAGGGGTCGCTCCGGTAAGCGAGGTTCGCTCATACCGCTACGTCTCTCCTACAATTTTGAGTTCGAGATCTAACCGCACACCAGTCCGACGGCGAATGGTGCTGCGAACCTCCCCAATCAGCGCAATCACGTCAGCCGCACGCGCCTGCCCCCGGTTGACCATGAAGTTGGCATGCTTCAACGAGACTTCCGCATCGCCGACGCGGGCCCCCTTGAGGCCGACCGCCTCGATCAACCGGCCGGCAGAATCGTTCGGAGGATTTTTGAATACACAACCCGCGCTCGGCATCGCGAGCGGCTGCGTGTCCCGTCGATAGCGGAGATAGTCCTTGACCACTCGCTCAATCTCCGATCGGACCCCTTGCGTTAATTGAAGCCACACCCCCACGACGATGCCGCGAGGCAGCAAGGCCCGTCGATACTCGAACCTCACCTGGGCAGCCTCCACTTCTATGATCCGGCCTGTCATGGTCACCATACGAACGGCCTTGATCGAATCCTTCATTTCCCCGAGCTTCGTGCCGGCGTTCATCACCACACAGCCGGCCACCGTCCCGGGAATTCCCGCCGCCCATTCCAATCCCGCAAGGGAGTGGCGGATGGCGTACCCGATCAATGTCGGCATCCCGACTCCCCCTTCGGCATAGAGGACAGACCCCGGTTCTTCTTTGATCCCCCGCAACCGCACCAGGCTAACCACGATGCCGCGGATGCCCCCGTCCCGGATGAGCAGATTCGTCCCACCAAGGACAAATAACGGGACCTTGCGGACGCGCGCCTGCTTGACCACCAGACAGACATCCTCAATGTCGGCCGGTTCCACCACGACATCCGCCGGCCCTCCAATCTTGAACGAGGTATACTCTCGCAACGAAGCCTGGAAGGACACGGATCCCCGGAGACCTGCCACCGCACCCCGCAGATCTGCCTGCGTACATCGCGCATGCACTCTTGCAGCTGTCGTGACAGACCGACCTCCTCGCTTCATAGCATCATGCGGTGGGGGCCAATCGGGCCAACAGTCCAAGCCCGATCTTCCAGATATCCCCCGCCCCCATTGTGATGACGAGATCCCCCGGTTTCAGATGGGGCAGCACCTGATCCACCAACATGTCTTTTTGCTCCACAAAGGTCACGGACGGATGGCCGGCCGCACGAACAATATCGGCCAACTTGGCTCCGGACACCCCGGGAATCGGCTGCTCCCCTGCCGCATAAATTTCCGTCAAGAACAGTACATCCGATTGCTCGAACGCGTTCGCAAAATCCTCCGACAAGTCTCGCGTCCTGGTATAGCGATGCGGCTGAAACAGTACCACCAAGCGCCGGTCCCTCCACCCTTGCTTCGCCGCGGCCAGGGTGGCCTTGATCTCAGTCGGATGATGCCCGTAATCGTCCACGACCATGATCCCATTGGCTTCCCCTCGCAGATGAAAGCGACGCTCTACCCCGGCATAGGCCGCCAGCGCTTTCCTGATGAGATCCACCGGCACATCCAATTCGATGCCGATCGCAATCGCCACGAGCGCGTTGGAGACATTGTGGCGACCAGGCACCGCCAGGCGGAACGGGCCCAGATTGCGCCCACGGAACTGCGCCCGAAACTCAGCGCCCCATTGGTTCAAGTTGATTTCTGTCGCAAAGAAGTCCGGCGTGACACCCTCACGCTCACTGAGCCCGTAGGTCTGATAGCGCTTCACGATATTTGGGAAGAGCGCTCTGAGCCGATCATCGTCCGCACACAACACGGCCAACCCATAGAACGGCACCTTATTAATAAACTCGAGAAAGCACTCGTTGATCCGCTCCATGCTGCCGTAGTGTTCGAGATGTTCCCGGTCAAGATTCGTGACCGCGGCGATAGTCGGAGACAGACGGAGAAACGACCCATCGCTCTCATCTGCTTCCGCCACAAGGAGATCGCCTCGGCCAAGGCGGGCATGACTCCCCAGCGCATTCACTTTGCCCCCGATCACCATGGTGGGATCCAACCCGCCCTGTGCCAGCACATTGGCCACCATCGACGTCGTCGTGGTCTTCCCGTGGGCGCCGGCAATGGCGACCCCGAACTTCAGCCGCATCAGCTCCGCTAGCATCTCGGCCCGAGGAATCACGGGAACCTTCTTTGTCTTCGCCGCCACGACCTCGGGGTTCTGTGCCGACACGGCCGAGGAAATAACCACCACTTGAGCCTCCCCCACATTCGATTCCTGATGGCCGATAAAGATGCGTCCGCCGAGTTCTTCCAATCTCCTCGTCGTATCGGAGGCCTGCAAATCCGAGCCCGTCACTTTATATCCCAGCGTCAACAACACCTCGGCGATGCCGCTCATCCCCGATCCCCCGATTCCGACTAGGTGGATCTGTTGCGTCTTGCGAAACATCGGCGCGCGCCTTACTCCACCGGCCGGTGGATACGAATGTGACCCCTGTCCGTGTTGCCCAATTCCATTAGACTCCTTTCGCTCCACCAGACTGGTTGACATCATGATCGCCCTCCATGAGTGCGTAGCATTCGCGGACGATGACCTCGGCCGCATCGGTTCGCCTCATCGCTAGACTTGCTGCCCCCATCGCCCGCAATCGCTCCGGATGCCTGAGAATGGTCACTACGGTGCGAACCAGCATGGGTCCCGTGAGCGCAGATTGCGGGAGAACCACGGCGGCCCCGGCTGCTTCCATGACCTTGGCATTCTTCGCTTGATGGTCGTAAATAGCCGACGGCAACGGAATAAGAACGGCCGGCTTTCCGCACGCGGTAAGTTCCGCCACCGTCATGGCGCCGGCTCTCGCCACGACCAGATCCGCCTCCCATAAAGCCGCGGGCATATCGTAGAGAAACGGCGTTACCTGCGCGGCAATGCCGGCGCGACGATAGGCCGCGGCCACCCGCGCATGATCGAACTCGCCAGTTTGATGGGTCACTGTGAGAGGTGACAGTTGCGTCATCAGTTCGGACAATCCTTCCATCACCGCTGCATTGATCGCCTTCGCCCCCTGGCTTCCGCCAAAAATCAATAGATGAAACGGTCCCGACTTTTCACGGCTCTGTTGATTACCCTCCAGGAACGCCTTTCGAATCGGAGTCCCTACCACCCGCACCTTGGAACGATTGAACGAGTGCGCCGCCGACGCGAATGCAAGAAAGACGCGTTGCGCGAATGGTCCTACCGCCTTGTTCGCCATACCGGGATCTGCATTCGGCTCAAGAATCACACGTGTCACCCCGGTCACCGCTGCCGCAAGAAGCATCATCGGACTCGTATAACCGCCAACCCCGATCACCAGATCCGCCCGTCTGGTTCGTAGAATCCGCAGGCACTGCCACAAACTGACCGGCAACGCGCACAAGCCTGTCACCACTCCGAACAGCCCCTTCCCCATCACCGGCCTGGCACTGATCAAGGCCAGCTCGAATCCCTCGTGGGCGAGCACGTTCGATTCAAGTCCACGCGCTGTCCCCACGAAGAGCACCTTGGCCATGGGATCGTGCCGGAGAAACTCTCGCGCCAACGCCACAGCCGGATAGAGATGGCCACCGGTTCCTCCCGCTGCAATGACGATCGTCATTCGTAATCCGACCCACCACGTCCACCACGGGACCCGCCGGCATGCCGGTCGCGAGAAATACTGAGCAAGATCCCCACGCCGATCAGACTGACCACCAACGACGACCCTCCGTAGCTGACGAACGGTAAAGTAAGGCCTTTCGTCGGCAAGAGCCCCGTCACCACCGCCGCATTCACCAACGCCTGGCCGCCGATCAACAAGGTAATACCCATACCCAGATAGCGCCCGAACGGCATCCGTGCACGCGAGGCGATCTGAAACCCCCGCCACACAAAAAATGCAAACAGCAGGGTCACGGTGGCGGTTCCGATGAGCCCCAGTTCTTCGCCGACCAGCGCCAGGACAAAGTCTGTATGCGCCTCCGGAAGGAAGTAGAGCTTCTGTTTGCCCTCGCCCAATCCCACCCCGAACGGACCGCCGCTGCCAAAAGCCAAGAAGGATTGCGTGATTTGGAACCCGGCATCCGACGCATCCTTCCATGGAGCGAGAAATGTCATGAGCCGTTGACGTCGATAGCTGGACCCGAGAACCAGCACCAGCACGACCGGAATCGCGCAGAGGCCTAAGGCCAATAAATGGGAGAGACGCGCTCCAGCGAGAAAGCACATCCCGACCGTCACCAGTCCGAGCACCACGACCGTCCCGAGATCCGGCTCGAGCAGCACCAGGCCGCCCAATAGTCCGACCACGATCAGGGCCGGCAGAAGACCATCGCGAAACAACGTGATCTTGTCCCCCTTTTTGCTTAAATACGCTGCCATATAGATGACCGCCACGAGTTTGACCATTTCCGCCGGCTGCACCGAGATGGGCCCCAACCGCAACCATCGCCGCGCCCCCTTGGCCGCCGTACCGAGCGACGGCACTAGCACCATGACCAGCAGGAGCAATATGCAGACCAACATCGGAATAGAGAGTTTCTTCCAGAGCGTGTAATCGATTCGCGACGTGAGATGCATCAAGAGAAAACCAAACGCGAGCCAGGCGATCTGCCGTTTTAGAAAAAACCCTGGATCTTGAAACCGGTTGCCCGCCACGATGGCGCTCGCGCTGAACACCATCACGAGTCCCACCAACGCCAGAGTCATGGTGACCGCCAGGAGCGTGTGGTCCGCCGCCACCCGCTGTTTCCCCGATCGTTGGCTGGTCTGGGACCATGGCAGGGCCAACGTCCCCGCTGATCGATGCGCCATTGCTCAGAACCACTCCTCCCTCGCCTTGCACGTCACGCCGGTAAGGCATGAACCAATGCCTTGAATTGACGACCACGGTCTTGATAGTCCGCAAACATGTCGAAGCTGGCGCAGGCCGGGGACAACAGTACGACGTCACCCGGTGATGCCCCCTGCGCCGCAAAATTCACGGCCTCCCGCAAGGTAGCCGCCTCGGTCATCGTAGCGACACGCTCCCACGCCCGTCGCAAAAGCGGGGCCGCTTCTCCGATCAGAATCACGCGCGTCACCCGCCGGCCGACCGCCTGGGCGAGTCGCGAAAAGTCGCCACCCTTGTCCCGTCCTCCAGCAATAAGCCAAATCGGTTGATCGATGCTCTCCAGCGCTTTGAGTGTGGCATCGACATTCGTGCCCTTCGAATCATTTACAAATCGAACACCTCGACGCTCGCGGACAATTTCAAGGGCATGTTCGAGCCCGGGGAACGTCGCGAGGACGCGACGAATCGCGTCGAGAGGACAGCCGCACAGCATGGCATAGGTCGCGGCTGCCATGACGTTCTCTACATTGTGGCTCCCGATGATACGGATCTCGCTTCGACGGCAAACCTCCTGCCGTACACCGGTGACCGTCGTCACGACCTGGTCGCCTTCGAGGTAGGTTCCTCCAACCAGGTCGGCACCGATCGCCGACCTGCGCGTAAACCCCAGTCGTTTCGCACGGACACGATGTCGCAACGCGGCCACACGGTCATCGTCAAGGTTGAACAGGGCAAAATCAGACTCAGTTTGGTTCTCGAAGATCCGCTGTTTAGCCGCGACGTATTCGTCCAGCGACTCATAACGGTCCTGGTGATCGACCGTCACGTTGAGCAGGGCAGCGATCCAGGGATGGAATCGATCGATCGTTTCCAGTTGGAAGCTGGAAACCTCCACGACAAGATAGTCGTATGGACTCGGTTTCCCTGCCTGGCTGGCGTGAAGGTCTTCCACCGCCGCCTCACTCAAGGCGGTGCCCAAATTGCCGCCGACAAACGCCCGCTTGCCGCTCTCGGCAAAAAACTTGCCGACCAGAGTCACAGTGGTGCTCTTGCCATTGGTCCCTGTGATCGCGAGGAGCGGGCTCCGGAGGAACTGCGAGGCCAACTCCAATTCGCCGATCACCTTCACGCCGCGCCGCCGCACCGCTTCAAGCGGGGCCAGCCGATAGGGCACTCCAGGGCTGATCACTACCAGGTCAGCCTCGTCGAGCGACGATTCGTACCGCGCCCCGACGGTCACGCCGACGTGATCGCGGTCGATGCCGCCGAGGACTGCGGTCAGTTCTTCCGATTCCTTCCGGTCGGCTACCGTGACACGTGCTCCCGCCGCCTGAAGCAGCTGGCAAGCGGCCACACCGCTTCTAGCAAGTCCCATTACCGTGACACGTGCTCCCGCGAGTTCCATAGCCGCTTCTCCCACCATGCCGTCACCGGAGCTTTAAGGTACTCAGACTCAGCAAGGCCAACAGGATGGCGATGATCCACAAACGCACCACGACCTTGGGCTCCTCCCATCCTTTCATCTCAAAGTGATGATGGATGGGTGCCATGAGAAAAATGCGCTTTCCACGCGCCTTGAACGAAATGACCTGAAAAATGACCGAGACCGCTTCAATCACAAACACTCCGCCAACCATGAGAAGCAGCAGCTCGTGCTTGCTGATCACCGCGACCGTACCCAGCGCCGCTCCCAGGGGAAGCGAGCCCACATCCCCCATGAACACAGAAGCCGGATAGGTGTTGAACCACAGAAACCCCAGGCTCGCCCCCAGGATGGCGGCGGTGAATACCGCGAGTTCACCCGCGCCTTCGATGTGCGGGATGAGAAGATAGTCCGACATAAGTCGATGGCCTGCGACATAGGCCACGATCGTATAGGCCAACGCCGCGATCATGACCGGTCCGATCGCTAACCCATCGAGACCATCGGTCAGATTGACGGCATTGGAACTCCCGACAATAACCAATACGGTAAAGACGACATACCACCAGCCGAGATCTGGAACGAAATTCTTGAAAAACGGGATGCTGAGCTTGGTCGTATAGTCGGGCAGGAAATAGAGAACCAGCGCAATTGCCAAGGCCAACGCCACTTGCGCCGTGAATTTCTGTCCCACCGACAACCCCTTCGATTGAGCCTTGATGAACTTGAGATAGTCGTCGGCAAATCCAATCGCCCCAAACCCCAGCATGGCGGCGAGGACAAGCCAGACGTAGGGCTTCGCGATGTCGGCCCAGAGGAGCGTCGAAAGGACCACGGCGAAGAGAATGAGAATCCCGCCCATGGTGGGCGTGCCGCGCTTCGCCAGATGGTGTTTAGGCCCGTCGCCACGAATCTGCTGACCCAGCTTCATGTCTTGCAACCTCCTGATCACCCACGGCGCCAACACAAAGGCGATCAAGAACGCCGTCACGGCCCCATAGATGATCCGGAAGCTCAAATACCGAAAGACGTTCAGAAACGAATATTCCGTATGAAACGGATACAGCCAGTTATAGAGCATGCCGTCTTTACCTTAAAAATGAGTCGGCCCGTCTGGCCGACTCTTGTGCCGGATTGACGCCGACTCCTTACGATGCCTGCTTGATGACAGCCTTCATCCCCGTCAGAACTTGCACAACCTGTTCCATTTTCATACCGCGAGAGGCTTTCACCAACACCACGTCACCCTGCCGCACGACCCTCTTGAGGTAATCAGCCGCGGCAACCGCATCGACCACTTCGTCGATCTGCGGACCTGCCATCCCGCCCCTCCGGGCTCCTTCCGCAATGTCCCGACCCAACGTCCCGCAGACGATCAGCCGCGACAGCCCCTGTGTGGCAAGAAACTGTCCAACGTCCCGGTGCATCTGAGCAGTCTCAGGGCCGAGCTCTAACATGTCTCCCAATACGGCAATCCGCTCGCGTGCAGGACTCCACTGTGCCAGCAATTGGAGCGCCGCTTTCATCGAAGCGGGATTGGCGTTGTAGCAATCGTTGATGATGTGGACGCCGTGATGGATCACTATCTGCGACCGCATCGCGGCAGGACGGAATCGGCCCAGCCCTTGGGCAATCATCGAGCCGGACAAGTTCAGCGCAGCACCCACAGCCGCGGCGGCAAGCGCATTGGTGACGTTGTGGGTACCATGCACCTTGATTCGAACAAGCGTGGGGCGGATTTTTCCAGGGAGATGCAAACGAAAGGTCGTTCCTTGGCGAACATCGGACGTGACCCCGCTCGCACGGACATCGGCCAACTCCGAAAATCCGAACGACATGACGCGGCATGGCGCACGCGCGGCGAGATAGTCAAAGTAGGGATCGTCGGCGTTCAAAATTGCCACGCCATCGGCCGAAAGCATGTCCAACAATTCGGCCTTGGCCTGCGCCGACCCCTCCATACTTCCGAAGAACTCGAGATGATCGGGGCCGATATTGGTGATCAACCCGATCGTGGGCCTTGCAATCTCGCAGAGCCTGGTCGTCTGCCCTTGCTGATCCACCCCCATCTCAATGACGGCCGCTTGATGGCGCGCCGTGAGCCGCAGCAGGGTATAGGGTACGCCGATCCGATTGTTGAAATTCCCCTCCGTCTTCAACACCCTCCACCGCTGGGCCAACACCGATGCCACCATATCTTTCGTCGTCGTCTTGCCGTTGCTCCCGGTCACCGCGACGACGGGAATATGGAACCGGCTACGATGGTGGGTCGCCAATTGCTGGTAGGCAAACAAGGGATCGCGCACCCCGAAGAGAAAGGGCGCAGAGCGGCCGTCGATCCGGCGTACTGCGGCAGCGCTTGAGGGAAGACGGTATTCATCGTGAACGATGGCTCCGGCCGCACCTTGCGCGAGGACGGCTGGCACAAACTCATGGCCATCGAGTCGATCGCCTCTGAGCGCCACAAACAGATCTCCACGGCGAACCGATCGAGAATCCGTGCTGATCTGTCTGATCCGGCGCTTCCCCGAAATCGAATCTTGCCCCGCGAGAACCTTCACGCTGATGACTTCTCGCAATTCCTCGACCGTAAAGAGTCCCATCGAATCCTCATCCTGCGCGATCTCGGCCATGGCATGGACTTTCACGCGCAATCCTGCAATTGCTGAATCGCCTCGCGAGCCACCTCACGATCGTCAAAATGAAACTTCTTGTTGCCGATGATTTGATAGTCTTCATGTCCCTTGCCGGCAATGAGCACCATGTCGCCGCGGCGGGCCTCGCGGATAGCGGCGCCGATCGCCTCACGGCGGTCCGGTACCAAGTGATACTGCACATGACTGCGGCGCTCTAGCGCATCGCGTACGCCGACCTCTACCTCACGGAGGATTGCCAGCGGGTCCTCGGTTCGAGGGTTATCGGACGTCAAGACCACCACGTCACTGTATTCCACAGCGGCGCGACCCATCTTCGGCCGCTTCCCTCGGTCCCGATCACCGCCGCAACCAAAGACCGTAATGATCCGATCGGTCTTTAATGCCTGGGCGGCCGTGAGCAGCCGGACGAGTGCATCTTCGGTATGGGCGTAATCGACGACAACGGTAAAATCTTGTCCGGAAGAGACCCGCTCGAAGCGACCTGGGACATTGCTGATATGAGCGGTCGCTTCGCAGATCTGATCGGACGTCGCCCCGTCGTGCAGCGCCACCCCGATCGCCCCCAGTAAGTTGTAGACGTTGTGCTCCCCGACCAAGCGGCTCTCGACGGTAAACGTGCCTGCGGGAGTCGCCGCAGTAAAGATCGTTCCGGTAAGCGAGAGCCGCACTCGTTCCGCTTTGAGATCGGCCTGGTTGTGAATGGCATAACCCCAGACCGGCGCAGGACAGGCAGCCCTGATCGCGTCCCCGCGGGGATCGTCCACATTGACGATGGCGCGCTTCCCGGCCTTCTGCCCCCCGGCCAATCCAGTAAACAGCCGCAACTTCGCCTCAAAGTACTCATCCATCGTGTGATGAAAATCGAGATGATCCTGCGTGAGGTTCGTAAAGACCGCCACGTCATACTCGCAGCCCGAGGTCCGGTCTAACGCGAGAGCGTGGGACGATACTTCCATCACTGCAGCGGTAAGTCCGCACTCGACCATCTTCGCCAAAAGTTCTTGAAGCTCCAGTGCACCGGGCGTCGTGTGCGAGGCCGGAAGTGTCTCCTGCCCGATCTGGTACCCCACCGTGCCGATCAAACCCACCCGCCGGCCGATCCCTTCCAGTAACGCTTTGCAGAGGTACGTGGTCGTCGTCTTCCCATTCGTACCCGTCACGCCAATCATCTTGAGACGAGCGGATGGATCCCCATAAAACCGGCTGCCGAGAAGACCTAGCGCCTTGCGCGAATCAGCCACCCGTGCAAACGGTAACGGCCCTGACACCACCGACGCCTGCGCGACCACCGCAACTGCTCCGGCTCTGATGGCCTGTTCGACAAATCCGTGTCCATCAACGCGCTCACCCTTGACGGCTACAAAAAGGCTCCCGCCCGTCACGGCCCGCGAATCATCCGTGATCGCATGCACCGGACGACTCACATCGCCTCGCTGCTCCAGAATCTCGACCCGCCCACGGAGCGCCGAGAGCACCTGCGTGACGGTGATGGGATCGCGCGCCATGGCCTCTTAGTAGTCCTTCATCGCCAGTGCGACTTTCACAGTGTCCTCCCTGGACACACCAAGATAGTTGAGCACCTGCTCCCCGACCCGCCCAAAGACGGGTGCCGCCACGGCCCCGCCCCAGGCTTCGCCTTGCGGTTCATCGAGAACCACGATCATCGCCAGCCGAGGAGATTCTGCCGGCACATACCCGACAAATGACCCGACAAACTGCGTCGAGGAATAGGCGCCGGTTCGCGGATCGATTTTTTGTGCGGTCCCGGTTTTGCCTGCCACACGGAATCCAGGAATAGCCGCCTTCACCCCTGTCCCTCTTGTCACGACACCTTCCAACACCGTCATCATCGTCCGAGCCGTGTCCGGTGACACGACTCGCCGCTTTACTTGTGGTAGTACTTCCTTGAGTAAGCGACCTTTCTGATCGCGAACTTCGGACACCACATAGGGCTTCATCATCACACCCCCATTGGCGAGAGTTGCCACCGCCGACACCATCTGGAGGGGCGTCACCCCGACCTCCTGTCCCATCGAAATCGACGCCAGCGATCGACCGCCCCAGTCTTTGGGATCCTTCAAGAGCCCACTCACTTCACCCGGCAGGTCAATCTCCGTACGTTGGCCGAATCCAAATGCTTGAAGGTAGCGATAGAGCCGCTGCTCTCCAAGAGCCATTCCTGTTTTGGCTGCGCCGATGTTGCTGGATTTCTGAATCACCTCAGAGAACGTCATCCACCCCAGCTTGTCATGGTCATGAATCGTCGTGTTCGCGACCACCATGCGGCCGTTTTCACCGAAGATCATGGAACCGGGCGTCATTACTTTTTCTTCAAGTGCTGCTGCCGCTACCACCACTTTCATGGTCGACCCGGGCTCGTACGTATCTGTCAGAGCACGATTACGCCATCGATCGGGCGTCAACGCGGCGACGACATTCGGATCAAATCGTGGACTGACGGCCATCGCGAGAATCGCACCGGATTGTGGCTCCATGACGATGATCGTCCCAGACTTGGCATGGGTATGTGTGACGGCCTCGTCGAGTTCTTTTTCTGCAATGTACTGGATGACCTCGTCGACGGTCAGCGTAAGGGCATGCCCAGGAGTAGGCACTTGCTCTGCCAAACCCTTGGGGAAAACCGTGCTGCCTAACGCATCACGCTGCAACACGGTGACGCGTTTTTCTCCATGCAGATGCGAATCGTAGCGGCGCTCGAGCCCCTCAAGCCCTTGCCCATCCATCCCGGAAAATCCAAGGACATGGGCCAGCAACGGGCCCTTGGGATAAAACCGCCGTCCCTCCATCACCACACCGATGCCATCTAACGACAACTGCTCCAGCCGGCGGCCTTGCTCGGGCTCAACCTTTCGTGCCAGCCACACGAAGCTCTTATCTTGCCGGAGCTTTCTCTCAAGCTCACCGCTTCGAATATGGAGCACCTGAGAAAGATGGCGGGCGACGGCCGACGGGCTCTCCAGCAACGTCGGTACGCCGAACACAGATGGCACCTCCACATTCATCGCGAGCACTTTGCCGTGCCGATCCGACACCATGCCCCTGGCTCCCTCGAAGGACACGGTCTTTTGATGTTGCCGATCTGCCTTGGCCGTGAGTTCCGCTGCTTGAAGCACTTGAAGCGTGACCAGCCGAAATAGAATGATACTGAACCCGCAAAGCAGCAGAAGCAGCATCACGTAGCGACGCCCACGAGATGGGACAGCAGTCACTCGCTCCCCCTCCCGGTTGAGACATGTCGCGCCAAACGGACTTGCTCCACGGGTGGGGAGGACAGGCTCGGAGCCTCTCCCTGCTGATGCACCATCAGCACTTGCCCCTGCTGCGGCGGAACCAGCCCCAACTTTTCCGTCGCCACCTTCGCGATCCGCTCCGGAGCCGTCAGCGCAGAAAACTTCACTTGCAATTCATCCCGCTCTCGCTCCAGCAAAACTTTCTGGACCTTCAATCGCTCGATCTGATAGCCCACTCGAACGACATCGACACGTTCCCACACAAACACAAAAACCAGCAGCACACCGGCCACAATCGTCAGCACCTTCATGAATGACCCTCCTTGGATACCCGCTGGGCAACCCGCATCTTGGCACTGCGGGATCGGGGATTCCCGTCCGATTCTTCCCTGGTGGGAACCTGCGGCTTCTTGGTGAGCACCAGCAACGCGGGATCGTCCTTTCCGGAGAGCGCCCGAAACGTATGCTTCACAATCCGATCTTCGAGTGAATGAAATGAAATCACACAGAGGCGGCCGCCGGGAGACAAGACATCTACCGCATCGCGCAACGACGGTTCGAGACAGTCCAGCTCCTGATTCACTGCAATGCGAACAGCTTGGAACGTGCGAGTGGCACAGTGGAGACGACCATGCCGATAATTCGCCGGAACCGCTCCCTCGATCACGGAGACCAATTCTTTCGTCGTCGCCAAGGGATGGCGTTCACGCGCATGAGCAATGGCACGCGCTATTCGTCGAGAAAACCGTTCTTCGCCGAATTGAAAAATCGCGTCGGCCAGCTGCGCTTCCGGCCATCGATTGATCACGTCAGCTGCGGTCCCGCTCATCGATTGATCCATGCGCATGTCCAACGGACCGTCTCCTTGAAAGCTAAAGCCGCGAGCAGGCTCTTCCAACTGCGGGGACGAGACTCCAAGGTCAAACAGGATTCCATCGACCTGGCCAATGCCACTGCCAGCAATATGCTGTTTCAAATCCATAAAGTGACCATGGATAAGGATTACGCGGTCGCCGAATTGTGCGAGCCTTTCTCGGCTAGCTGCAATGGCTGCCGCATCGCGATCAACCCCGATAAGCCTGCTGGAAAGACCGCTCGCCTCAAGAAGTTTTTCAGCATGCCCACCATACCCCACCGTACAGTCAAGATAGGTTCGGCCATCATCTTGAATAAGCCAAAACAGTGCTTCTTCTGACATGACCGGGAAATGCCTGGAGACCCCCATAATCTATTAGTTGCCAAATTCACCCACTTCTTCCCACTAACGCGCGCAGTATACACTCACTCAAAGAGTTGTCAATAGGAATTTCATGGACTTATGCAGCGCTGAAGACTTCTATTTGCGCCTTGTCCATTTGACAAAGTGCTGCAGAGGAAGTGCCACGCCAAATACCTGAAAATGGGCACCAAGTGACCCCTTCCCCTAACCAGAGGAATGACTCCGATGACACTTCTGACGCTGGGAGTTATCCTGCTTGATGGTTTGTCCATCAGGAAGAATGAATATGCAGCGAGTAAACTTGCAGGGCTTTTCACGCTTGCCAAATTTACCTTCAATGCTTTCCCAGGTGACTCAGGTTTCGCAAGTGTCGTTACAGTCAGAGATTGTGTTGCGGTCAACATCTCCTGGGGGCTACTGAAAACCGACAAGGAATAGGCTCTCCGATTGAATCGAACACAAACTCGTTCGAGTAGGATTGAAGATGTCCTGGTTCAACTCTGTGATAAATTCTACTGAGCCACACCAGCAGACTTGAAAATTCCTGATGAATGTGCGGCGCCAACTCATCACCTTTTTGAAGGCTTCCCTGGATTTCCCGTTGATGTTGGTACCAGGAAAGAGCCCCCGTCGCGCCTATCTGACGGCGCTGCGCTGGACATCTTGCTTTCAGCGCCGCCGGCGCGTCGGCCTCACCGGCGGATGGATGACCAAGTAGGGCTTGATAATGTGCACACAATATGGCCATTATAATTTAGTCATGCGGGGCCCTGTTTCACCGTGGTTATCTTTTACTTCGCGCCTGGCTCCAGACTAATGTGGAGGATCACGAATCGAACAGATGGCGTGCCTGCCTTGAGGTGCTTGCAGCTGCTCGGTCTGGGGAGTCAGGAGACCTGTGGGCCTGCCTGGTCGGGAGCGGCTGTCGGGCGGCGGGGAGTCGACGAGACCTACGGAAGAGCTGTCCATGCCGGAGGCGAGCGAGTGTGGCCACGGATGGGTGGGAAGGCAGGCGACCAGAGGTTGGCGACACCTTGGTACAAGCGTTTATACTCGCGATAAGGCAGGTTATGCCATTATTGCGTTCTTGAAATACACGAATCACGAGACAGGAGGCAGGAAATGAAACAGCCCTGGACGGTGCTTACGAACGAAGTGGTGGCTGCGTTGGGAGCGAGGCACCAGCCGCCGTGCCTCTCGCTCTACCAGCCCACCCATCGACGCCATCCCGAGAATCAGCAGGACTCTATCCGGTTTCGCAATCTGGTGAAGGCGTTGGAGACCTCGCTTCAGCAGACGTATCCGAACGGCGCCACCCGACTCCTGCTGGACCCGTTTAACGTCCTCGCCGACGATCATGACTTTTGGAACCATACGCTGGATGGACTAGCCGTGCTGGGCGGGCCGGGCCTGTTTCACGTGTTCCGACTGCAGCGGCCAGTCGCTGAATTGACGGTCGTGGCCGACAGTTTCCACACCAAGCCCTTGCGGCGATTCCTGCAATCGGTGGATTGCTATCAGATTCTGGGACTGAGCGCCGATAAGATCCGACTCTTCGAGGGGAACCGCGATGTGCTCGACGAGGTGGATCTAGCCTCCGGTGTGCCGCGCACGCTCACCGAGGCGCTGGGCGAGGAACGGAGCGAGCCGCATCTGACTGTCGGCTCCTATGGGGGTGTCGGCGGGACCCACACGCCCATGCGCCACGGCCAAGGCGGAAAGAAGGACGAGGTGGACATCGACGCGGACCGGTTCTTCCGGGCCATCGACCGCGCGATCCTCGCGTCTCATTCGAAACCGTCCGGCCTGCCCCTGATGGTAGCGGCATTGCCCGAGCATCATCATCGATTCCAGCAGGTCAGCCACAACCCGTTTCTGATGGCGGAAGGACTCACGATTAACCCCGATGCCCTGTCGATCGATGAACTCCGGGAACGCGCCTGGCAGGTGGTCGAGCCGCAGTATCACGCGCGGCTAGCGACACTGGCCGCCGAATGCGCCGCGGCCAAGGCCAAGGGGCTGGGCGATGACGACCTGGCGCAGGTCGCTCAGGCAGCCGCTGCAGGGCGGGTGGCCACGCTGCTGATCGAGGCCGACCGCCAGATTGCCGGCCGCCTTGACAGCACGACGGGGCAACTCGACTTTGAGGAGCTGCGTCACCCACGCGTCGACGACCTGCTCGACGATCTGGGCGAATTGGTCGGGCAGCGCGGCGGCCGAGTCCTGGTGATTCCGGCCGAGCGGATGCCGACGTCGACGGGGGTCGCCGCCATCTACCGACATTGAACCACACACCACCACCAAGGAGCACGCGATGCAGATCCAAATCAATACCGACCGCAACATCGAAGGCCACGAGGCGCTGGCCACGCACGTCAGCGATGTCGTAGCCAATGCCCTGAGCCGCTTCAGCGCAGGCATCACGCGGGTGGAAGTGCACTTGAGCGATGAGAACAGCCACAAGAGTGGTCAGCAGGACAAGCGCTGTATGATGGAAGCCCGGCTCGAGGGACGCCAGCCCATCGCGGCCACACATCAGGCCGCCACGGTGGACCTCGCCGTCGACGGCGCGGCCGGCAAGTTGACCAGAATGATCGAGCACACCCTGGGGCGCTTACACGATCAACAAAGCCACAGGACTGACCCACCCCCGCCCGGGGCGAAACTCCCGGAGGCGTGAAGCGCGACACGGCAGCGAGCCTGCACCGAACACCGGCCCGCGGCGGGTCCCCGTGAATTCAACACCCACGTGCCGCGCCCTTGAACACAGATCGTCACCATCGTACTTCTCCTGTCGACGGACCAACAGCGAACTCGTATCCCCGCGCGGAGCGAGGAGCGCTCCCACGACCAGCGCGGCGAAAGACACCGATGCCTCTCCGGAAACTGCCGGAGAAATACGGAATGGATTCAACTTTGAAGTGTACCGGGTAATGAAATCGTAGACCTAATATTCAATTGAGAATCCTCGCACCGTTTGGTTAATTTGAGCGCGTAAAGAGAGCGCTTACAGGGCATCCGGCGGAAGGATAGTGCCTCCTCCCTATGGTCAAGCCTCAGACCCAGCCCCCGATCACTTGATGCCCACTCCACCAGGGCATCAAGTGTCAAACTACAATACTTCTTGGCCGACACAGTGCACCGTAGCATCAGTCGTAAACACCGAGATGTACGTCTTCATCCGACAAAGAGATAGGTAGGGACTCAGCCTAAGCAATTCAACAATCTGTCACACGCACCAAGTTGGCAGATTTCATTGACAAGAATGCGAATCGGATTGAGAATACTTCTATGTTTTCACTTACAACAAGCAAGACCCTCTGCGTGACCGTCTTCATGGGGGGAGTTACCCTCGCATTCAGCAGTATTACCACCTTCACGGTATCAGCGGGATCACCGCTCTATTGGTGCCCTGATCAACAATCCGATCGGCAATATTCAGCGAAGCAAGGGCCTGGGTGCGTGCCGCTTGTTGAAAGTAAAGAAACCGGGACAGCAGAGCAAGAAGGGGGAACACCCATGGGCGACAAGCCGCCACGCGACTTCAAGGTCGAGAATCTGCAGGGCGACGTATCGACATTTCTGAACAAGTATCGCGACTTCCTCGATTGCTGCAAGACCGATCTCTCGGAACTTCAGCAGGTCGAAGAAATGGGAGACGAGGTCGGAGATTTGCTCAAGTCCACCCAGACCAATATGTCGAACCATTCGATGGCCTCGCGCGGCATCATGCTCCGCGAAATAATCCCGACTGTCGCCAAGGTTCGCGCTGACCTGAAGAACCTGCGCGCGACGCTCGAACGTATCAGCACCTCGACCAACACCCGCGATTCAGGAGACTTTGAAGAATCAGGTCGGGAAGCGCACGCGATTCGCGAAATGGAAGAATCGATTGGGAGAGACATCCGAGTGCCGAAGCTGTCGACAGGGCCAAAGACGGGCGCCAGTATCGGCAACGCACCAGCGGCAGGGCCGAGTATCGGAAAAACCCCGAGGACCGGCGACACGATCGGCGCGGGAGGCGTCACCGGCCAAGACATCGGGGCATCATCGAAAAGCAGCCACGACATCGGCAGTTCAGGCCCGGTAGGGTTTGGGATCGGCGCAACCGGCCGCGCAGGGCCTTCACTCGGAGAATCAAACCTCAATAACGAGTCATCTTCAGCCGTCGGCTCGTCGCTCCAACGTTCAACAGTAGGGTCCAGCCTCTCGGATTCGACGGTGGGATCGAGCTTCGGAGGCTCTAGCGTGGGGTCAAGCCTCGGAGAGTCGAGTGTTGGCTCGTCGTTCGGGTCATCTTCAGTCGGTTCGACCATCCAAGAACGGGGCACCGGCCCGCAGCAGTAATCCTCTCACTGGCTAGGCAGAATGGTGGGGACAGACTCCCACTCCTCTCCCCTATTCCGACTCTTATACAAGCCACTCCCATTCGTCCCAAGATAAAACAGCTTCGGATCGGTGGCGCTCTGCGCGAGGCACCGCACGTTCAGAGTCGCCAACCCTTTATTCAGCATGGTCCATGTATCCCCTCCGTCTTCGCTCCGGTGGATGCCTTCCCGGCCGCCCAGGTAAATCACGCCCTTTTTCGTCCGATCTAAAACCATCGAAAACACCATTTGGTCATGCAGGGACTGGCCGATGCGCACCCAGGACGTCGCCGCATCCATCGACTTATAGAGGCCTTCGAGCGTCGAGGCATACACCGTATCCGCCTCATAGGGATCGACCAGAATCGCCGTGACATTCAGCGCGCGTGACGATTTGATGATGACAGGGGACACGAGTCCGTTATTCACTTTTTCCCAATGCCCCGCTTGATCGACTGATTTATAGACACCGCCACTCGTGCCCGCATAGAGGATCGATGGCCTCGTGGGGTCCAACCCGAGCGTCACCACCATCAGCACTTCTTTCATGCCGTCCATGCGCTTCGTCCAACTGTCGCCGGCACTCTTGGTTTCAAACACGCCCATCGTTGTTGCGACGAACAGATGCTGGTTGTCCGCCGGATCGAAGATAATCTGATTAACCACGGAAGAGATCGTCACATCATCCAACCCAGCTCGTTGCGAGACCCATCGCTGCCCTCCATCATAACTCTTGTACACCGCATCACCCTTCGTGCCGGCATACACCGTGGCCGGGTAAGCCGGATCAAGCGCCATCGAAATCACGCGCGAGTGGCTCATGCCTTGCGACAGATTCGTCCAGGTCTGGCCCCCGTTGCGCGTCTTATAGATGTAGTCGTTCGTCGCGACGTAGATGATGTCAGGGTTCTTTGGATGGAGCTGAATGACGACGATGGCATCACTCCTATTGCAGCCGGAGAGGGAAAGGGCCAGAAGAAAAGTGAGGATAAGTATTCTAGCCATGTACAAAACAAGGCCTTACGGGATGCTCAAAAATGTCGCCCAGCGAGGCCGCAGCGAGTGAAGAGGCGAGGCGTACTGTTTTCGTAGGTCGAGCCCATGAACGACGCGAGAACGAAGCTGGCGGCCTGTTTCAGCATCCCATCCTAGCGGTAGTTGGTGAACTGCAGATCAATTTCAAAATCTTTGCTCTTGAGAAACGCCATCGCAGCTTGGAGATCATCCTTGCTTTTGCTCAGCACGCGCACTTGCTCGCCCTGAATCTGCGCTTGCACTTTCAGCTTAGACTCCTTGATGGCCTTCGTCACCTCTTTCGCCTTGTCCGCCGCGATACCATTTTGAATCTTCGCCACCTGACGCACCGTCCCACTCAGCGCCGGTTCCACGGTCCCATAGGTGAACGCCTTCAATGAGACCCCGCGCTTCACGCACTTGGTCTTGATAATATCGTTCACCGCGTTGAGCTTATACTCATCGTCGGAAACCAGGACCAGCTCCTTTTCCTTCTCCTTCAACGTAATCTCCGTCTTCGAATCTTTGAAGTCGAAGCGCTGCTTGATCTCCTTCGTCGCCTGATCGACAACGTTCTTCATCTCTTGCATATCCACTTCCGAGACCACATCGAACGAAAATTGCTCAGCCACGACCCCCTCCTTTTCTAATTTCAATCATTTCCCATTCTAGCAGCCTGGTTGACCCTCAAATGCACGCGTTGAACGAGGTCCTTCCAATTCTCTATACCTCTCTAAAGGGGAGCGGCCAAGCTTGTCCTTTACTGCGCGCATCGAACGAGCACGGTTTTACCGTGCGTGTTCTGCGAGCAAGAAGGGCACCTGGCCGCTCCCCTCCCTCCTCAACAGCAGCCCCCACCGGGCAACTGCAACCGCCGCCTCTCATCATCGTGACAAATCGTCGTCTGCAGTCTTCCCGGTGAACCTCCACCGGCCATCACCACCACTTCGCTGCTGGTGAACGGCCGCTTCAAGACCACATAGCCGTACCATTGCATCATACTATCGCCCAAGACAATCACCGCGAGCAAGGCCACCACCGCTACCAGCCCCGCATCCAGATACAACGCAAAGGCCTGCCCGCTGTCGGCGATGGACGAGGCCTTGGTCACAAACATGCCGAACATCTCGTAGGACCCGATCAACGTGACGGCGCCGAGAAACAGCATCGGCAACGCTGTGATCCACAGATATTGCGCCTTCCGCATCTTAATGAGCACCGTCGTCCCGATACAGAGGGCCAAGGTACCGAGCAGCTGATTCGCTGCGCCGAACATCGGCCAGAGCGTCGAGATGCTGCCGGTGCCGATGAGATAGCCCCAGGCCCCCACGATCAGCCCGCTGCTCATCACCACACCAGGCCACCAATTCATCCGCCGCAACGGAGGGTAGAAGCGCCCTCCCATCTCCTGGATGAGATAGCGCCCCACGCGCGTGCCGGTGTCGATCGTCGTCAAAATAAACAACGCCTCGAACACCAACGCAAACTGATACCAGTAGGCCATCAATCCGGCCATACCAGGGAGCGCGGAAAAAATGGACGCCATGCCAACCGCAAGCGATACGGCCCCGCCAGGCCGGCCCACCACGTCCGCCTCGACGAGCTGCGAAAGCTCCTGAACCCTCGAGACAGGAAAGCCCATCCCCGCCAACGTGTCAGGCGAAAGCAGTGTGTTGATTGCTAAATAATCGCCGGGGATCAAGACCGATGCCGCAATCAAGGCCATCACACCGACAAAGCTTTCCAATAACATCGCCCCGTAGCCGACTGTGGCCTGCGATTCCTGCTCGATCATCTTCGGCGTGGTCCCGGAAGAGACCAGCGAGTGAAAACCCGACACAGCTCCGCAGGCAATGGTGATAAAGAGAAAGGGGAAGAGCGTGCCAGGAATTACCGGCCCACCTCCGCTGGCGAATATCGTGACGCGCGGCATCTCGATTGTCGGCGCCATGAGCACCACGCCCACCCCCAGTAACGCCACCACGCCGAGCTTCATAAAGGTTGAGAGATACCCGCGCGGCACCAGGAGCATCCAGCCCGGCAAGACAGACGCGAGAAACCCTAGCCGGCCAGCACCCACACCAGTGTCGTGCGCTCGAACTCGAACCACCCGGCAAACGAAGACTGAGCGACCACCCGCCCGAAGATCACAGCCGCGACTAACAGCACCACTCCGAGCAGGGAGACTTCCGCCACCTGACCGGGCCGGAATCTTTGAAGATAGAAGCCCATAATGAAACCGATGGGAATCGTCATCGTAATCGTGAAGGTGCCCCAGGCATTGAGATAAAGCGCGTTCACGACGGCAAAGCCCAGTCCTGCCAACGCCACCACCACGATGAAAAGCACCGCCACCGTCGTCGCGATGCCGGTGACAAGGCCGAGTTCATCCCGCGCAATTTCAGGAAGTGAGCGGCCATTTCGCCGCATCGACGCAACCAGAATGATGAAGTCCTGCACCGCACCACCCAGCACAGCCCCAATCACCAACCAGAGAAAACCGGGGAGAAAGCCGAACTGGGCTGCCAACACAGGCCCAAGTAATGGCCCCGCTCCGGCAATTGCCGCGAAGTGATGGCCGAATAACACGTATTTATTGGTGGGGTGGAAATTGACGCCATCGTTCAACCGCATCGCCGGAGTCACACGCTGGTCGTTCAGTTCAACCACACGCCGAGAAATCCAGCGCCCATAGAAACGATAAGCCAGCACAAAGATGCAGGCCGCCGCCACAACCAGCCAGAGCCCATTCACTTTTTCGTTTGGATTAACGAGACCGACAACAAAGGCGAGCGCCACGGCACCGAGAATGGCGAGGAGTAGCCAAAACACCAGCTTTAATGCCGACATGCACGGCATCCTAGCATAAACAGACGGGAGGGCACCCTGTCGCTCCTTTATTCCAGGACGAAAAAGGTGTCAGGAACCAATTCCTGGAGGGGGAAAGCTGTCAGGAACCAATTCCCGAGTCGTGCGGGCAACTTTCTTGAATTGCGGCTGCCTCCCCCCGACAAGAGCCAAGCACAGTAGCCCCAGTCCAATCCAGACCAGCTCTCGGAACCGCCGGAGTAGTGCGAAGGAGATGCCGGCGACGTCGCTGTAGCCGAAGGCTTCCAACAAAAGCAGATTTCCGCCATCCTGCGCCCCGAGGCTGCCGGGGATGAAGAAGGTGCTGCTTTTAATAAAAACAGAGAGGGCGCCAATAGCGATGGCGGAGAGAGCCATGGCAGGCCCCCCGAGATAATAGATAATGACATAGACTTCCAACGCTTCCGCTAACCAGCCAAGAAAGAACAACCCGGTGGAGGCACAAAAGGCCGGACGTCTATGACGATAGAAGCCTAAGATCGCTCGATCCAGCGACCGCAACTGCTCCTCGCGCCTTTCGAGATAGGCAATCTTCAGTCCGATTTTCCGCACAAACTCCAACAACCAGATAAAGAGTCCTTGCCGTTGAACAAACACAAAGGCGACGGTCACAAAGGCCAGCAGACCCACACTCAAAAGTGCAGCAGACACGGTCTGACCGGATGGTTCGCTCCCGCCTAACAGCCACACACTCAGTGCGATGCCGAGCAGAATGAATAGCACTTCGGCAATCGTCATGGTCGTTTTCGCAATGATGACCGAAGTAAACGCTTCCTCCATTGGCACATGATGCTTCCTGAGCAGATGGGCTTTGAGCGGCTCGCCACCGACGTAGGCGGCCGGCGTGGTCACGTTCACCACTTCACCGGCGGTCCGGATCATGAGCACACGCCAGAACGGAAGATCCTTTGCCGACGGGCCAAGGGTGACTTTCCATCCGTACGCTTCGACGACGTACATGATGACGGAGGGAATCAGCATGACGAGGAGTGCGACCGGCCCGAGGTGCGTTGCCGCATCGTAGATGTTCTCTGGACCAATATGCCAAACGATGAGACCGAGGGTCAGGAAGCCAACGAAGAACAGGAAAATTCTTAGCATATTACGCTCGGGTTCCACTGTGAGAAAGAAAAAGCACACACGCCATAGGAGAAAAAATCTTCATCTCCACTCTTTCAACGGAGCAGCTCGGAACAAGCCCAACTGCGGCCGTCGAACGAAGCCATTCTGATTCTTCAACTCCCAAATATGGAAGAGACAAACCGTCCTTCACAGCGCGCAATGAACGACCCTCATTCTCTCCGTAATCCTTCCGCGCTTGATTGGGGGAAGAAAGAAATGTCAGAAACTATTCCCCTGGATCGTGAGTGCAACCTGCTTGGATGGCTACCCACCCGCCCATCGATGAGAGCCAGGCAGAATACGTCTAGCCCAATCCAGGCCAACTCCCGGACCCGACGGAGAAACGAGACGGTGACGCTGGTGACGTCGGAATATCCAAAGAGTTTATCATAGCATATTCTCGCCGTCTTCGGAGCTGATGCTGGGAGGGGATGAAAAAAATGAAGAAACTGGTGTCAGGAGCCATTTCCTGAGTCGCGAATGCGACTTTCCTGAATTCCCGCCGCACGCCCGCGCAGCATCACCAGGCATAGTAGCCCGATCCCGATCCATACCAGCTCCCGAAACCGCCTCAGTAGCGCAAAGGTGATGCCGGCGACGTCGGAGTAGCCAAAGTCCTTCAGCAAGAACAAGTTTCCGACGTCTTGAGCACCAAGACTGCCGGGGATGAAGAAAGTGGTGCCTTTGATAAAGACAGAGAGGGCGTTGATAGAGATGGCCGAAAGGACCAGGGCAGGCCCCCCCAGATACCAAATGATAATGTATACTTCCAATGCTTCCGCCATCCAACTAAGAAAGAACATTCCGGTTGAGGAGTACACGGCCCTCCGATTATGGCGGTAGTATTCCAAAATCATTCGATCCAGCGACCGTAGTTGCTCCTCACGCACTTCGAGAAAGCGAATCTTGAGTCCGACTTTCCGAGTAAATTCCAATAGCCATGTAAAGAACCCTTTTCGCTGTGCGAACACCAACGCCGCAGTCACGAACAACAACAGGCTGACACTGGCCAGTGCCGCTACGACGGTCGGTCCCAATGAGCCTTCGCGGTCAACCCTCCAGACTGCGAGCGTGATGCCCAAAAGTATGAAAAGCACCTCGGCGATCGTCTTCGTCGTTTTCGCAATGACGACCGAGGCAAGCCCCTCGACCATCGGCACATGATACTTTGTGAGCAGATAGGCTTTAAGCGGTTCACCGCCGATGTAGCCTGCCGGCGTAGTCAAGTTCACCACTTCACCGGCGGTCTTGATCGCGAGCACACGCCAGAACGGAAGATCCTTCGCCGATGGGCCAAGCGTAACTTTCCAACCGTATGCTTCAACGACATACATAATGGTGGAGGGAATCAGCATGACGAGGAGCGCGACCGGCCCGAGTTGCGCCGCCGCATCGAAGATGCGCTGGGAACCAATATGCCAAACGATCAGAAAGAGTGCGACAAGGCCGGCAAAGAGGAGAGCAAGCTTAAGCATGGGTCACGACAGAGGGCTAATTGCTTAGAAACACGACTGCTGTCAGGAGCTATTTCCTAAGTCGTCGGCGCTACTTTCTCGAATAACCGCTGCCCTCCCGCCGGCGAGGGCTAAGCACAGCAGCCCCAATCCGATCCACACCAACTCGCGGAACCGCCGGATCAATGCGAAAGTGATGCCGGTGACATCGGAATAACCAAAGGCCCTCAACACGAGCATATTTCCGCCGTCCTGAGCGCCGAGGCTGCCGGGGATGAAGAAAGTGCCACTCTTAATAAAAACGGATAGGGCGCTGATGGAGATAGCGGAGAGCGCCATGGCCGGACCGCCGAGAAAATATATGATGACGTAGACTTCCACCGCCTCCGCCATCCAACCGACAAAGAACAGTCCGATGGAGGAACAAAATGTCAGGCGGTTGTCACGGTAAAAATCTAATATTGTTCGATCCAACGACCGTAGTTTCTTCTCACGCACTTCAAGATAGTGAATCTTCAGCCCGATCTTTCTCAGAAATTCCAATAGCCACGTAAAGAGCCCTTGCTGTTGCACGAACACGAGCGCCGCAGTCACGAGCACCAGAAAGCCGACACTGCCCAGGGCCACTCCAACAGTCTGCCCGGATGAGCCGTCGGCGCCGACCCTCCAGAACGCGAGCGCGATGCCCATGAGGATGAAGACCACTTCAGCAATCGTCATTGTCGTTTTGGCAATGACGACCGAGGCAAGTCCCTCCACAATCGGCACGTGATGTCTCCTGAGCAGGTAGGCCTTGAGCGGTTCGCCCCCAACGTAGGCGGTTGGCGTGGTCATGTTCACCGCTTCACCGGCAGTTCGGATCGCGAGCACACGCCAGAACGGAAGATCCTTCGCCGATGGGCCAAGCGTGACTTTCCAACCGTACGCTTCGACGACGTACATGATGGTGGAGGGAATCAGCAGGACGAACAGCCCGATCAGCCCGAGTTGCGCCGCCGCTTCATAGATGCGCTCAAGACCAATATTCCAGACAATGAGAACGAGGGTGAGGAGACCAACGACGAGTAGGAAAAGTTTTAACACGCTAGGCTAGGAATCCACGGTGAGAAAAATAGTCAACTCCTAGGGGAATGTATCGTGACCTCCACTTCTTCAGCAAGGGAGTGGACAAGGCTGCCCTTCACTGCGCGCGTCCAACGAGGGCCTTCTGAGGCCGCGCGTTGCGCGAGCATAGAAGACCATCAGGCTCCATCCCCTCTTCTGTTCCGGGACACAGGACCAACGTGGATGTCCTTCCCATCTTTTCTTTTAAGCACGGGTCGTGGCGGAAGGTCTGGTTACCCAGAGCATCAGGAACGAGAACACCACGGATCCGATCGCAGCCATCCAGAGAAACCAGTCGAGCTTTCCGATCACAGCAAAAATCAGCACGATGACGGAAAAGTCGCGGCTCGCGACGTTTTTGAGCATGAAATCAGACCAGGCAGCCTGCACCGGGGTCTTCCATCCGCTCGCAGACTTAATCTTTTGCGCGCGGGTGACGAGCCAGAACGAGAGCCCATTCCCAAGAACCGCTGCCGAACCCAGGGCTAGAGGAACCCACGCACCGTCTCCCCCAGCCAGGCGCAGGTAAGAGCCTACGGCAATGCCGGCAAAGATCGCCATGTGCACCACGTTGTCCATCGCGATATCGAGCCAGGCCCCAAACGGCGACTCGGTGAACGTGAGCCTGGCCACTTCACCATCGCAGCAATCGATGACCGCCGCCAGTTGGAACAACAGCGCGGCCATGATGCCGACACTGTAAGTCCCAACGCTAAAACCGGCTGCCGCGACCAACCCAACCAGGGTCGCCAAAATCGTAATGGCATTCGGCGAGACACCAATTGCGAGAAAGATACGCGTGAACCAGCGGGAGACCTTCCGATTGAAGAACCGGTCGACAAGGCCTTCGAACTCGCCCTTGAGGGAATTGAAGAGCTTCTTCTCAGCGGCCTGCACATCGGTTGCGTCGCGCACATCCTGGTACCAGTGGGACCGGTTCGTCTCCGTGGACAGCACCCGCACATGCCCGTCCACCGCGGCCCGTTCGAGCCATCGACGAATTGGAAGCGTGCCCATGACCACGTCGACTTGAGCGGCAACGCTCATGAAACTGGCCGGAAGCACCACCAGGTCCGTCACCACCAGCGCCGTATCGTCTTGTCTCGATGTAATCGAGCGGAGCCGTCCAGCCTGCACCTTCACGCGCAAACTCGATCGGCGTGGCTGTCGATCTCGCTCGTTATCGGCCCGTGCCACGATGATCGCCTGTCCCTCCTGCACCTCATGGCGCAGGCTCTCGACCAAGGGGCTCGGAAATACTCCCTGCACACCAGACAGGAGGCAGAAGCCGCGAACTTCAGCCGCCAGCGTTTCCCAAGTGCGGGAATCATCCAGCGGAAACTCACGAATGGGCATCCATCGCACGGGGATCGTCAGGCGTGGCCCTTTACCCAACGCCTGTTTGAGTTGATCCTCCTCCGGCCCAACCAGCACCATGAGCTGTCGAATGCCGGCGCGCTGCAGCGTCAACACCGTGCGCTGAAAAAGGCCGATACCCACCACGCTGGTGAGTGGACCCACCTCATCGGCATACAATCCGGCCTGCTCGCCGAACAGGCTCACCGAGGGCAAGAGAATCGCCGTGCTCAATCCCTGGAGACCTGTCTGTTTCTGAACTGTGCTCTCGCTCATGATCGGCCGATCCTTGTAACCGAAGGCAGGGCTATCCCAATCACCCCACCATCCTAAGAGCTGGTATCCCGTTTACCCCTTTATCTTACTACCCCCGCTTCTACAGTTTCGGCAATACATCCCGCTCAGCTTTCGTCACATCTTCCAGAAAATCTATTTCGGTCCAGGGGAGTCCACCGATCTTCTCATGCCCGACTTTGACATCACGAAAAAATCCCACGAGCGCATCCTCGTACTCCATCTGCCAGGCTTCGCGGTCCACATGGGTCCTAAGCGACGCCACCACATGGGGCGCATCAGCATGCCGGACCTTGAGGAATCCCACACCTTCTCCCGCATAGTCATAGTGTAACGGCATCTTTTTCGTCAGCGCGATCACGCGTCCACCTTCGACCACGACCATGCACTCCTCCCCGGTCTGCTTGACGGTTTCGTCCATGAGCAGCGCGTTCTCGCAGGGAGATTGCACCAAGCGACGCAAGATTTCGTGATGGAAGAGCACATCGGCATCCATGACGATCACGTCGTCATCCAACGCGGTGCGTGCGATCCAGAGCGAGGAAATGCTGCCGCGGTGGAACTGCTCGTTGACGAGGAAATTCACACGCACACCGCACGAGTCCGCTGCCACAGCCTCGCGAATCATCTCCTGCTTATAACCCGCGACCACATCGGCACATTGAATACCGACGCTCCGAAGCGACGTGAGGTAGCGATGCAAGAGCGTTTGCCCGCCGATCTCGATGAGGCACTTCGGGCGATGTTGCGTGACCTGCCATAGGCGCTTCCCGACTCCGGCTGCGAGGATGATAGCTTTCATGCTGTGCCGCAGATCCGCTCAAATGCATCGAGGAATCCGACCAACTGCGCCTCCGTGAGGGCACCCATGTTGGCCACGCGAAAAATCTTGCTCTCGAGTTGGCCTTGGCCCGCATAGATTACGTAGCCCTCTCTCTTTAGTTGATCGTGCAACGGCTGATAGGTCACGCCCTCGGGAAGATGATAGGCAGTGATCGTATTGGACTGCTTGTCGGGAGTCAGGAGCGGCTTCACGCCGAGTTTCGCCATACGCTCGCGGATTAAGGTCGCGGCTTTCCTATACCGCGCAATCCGCTTGGCAACCCCTTCCTCCATGAGTTCGTTCAACGCTTCATCGAACGCATAATAGACCTGCACAGCCGGTGTGAACGGAATCGTCCCCCGGCCCTGGTCATCCAGATATTGTGTGAGGTGGAGATAGATCGACCGTCTGGGGTAGGCACGCATCCGCTCCAGAAATCCCTTGCGGACGAGTACGAAAGAAAGGCCGGGGAATCCCTGGATACATTTTCCGGAAGTACCCGCCACCATATAAATATGGGATCCGGCAATATCCAGCGGCTCCCCTGCCAAGGCACTGACCGCGTCCAGAATGAACACCCGATTCTGGCTGTCCACGACATCCGCGATCTCCTTGACCGGATTGATGAGTCCGGTGGTCGTCTCATGGTGGACCATTCCAACCGCATGCGCTTCCGGATGTTGTCGAAGCGCGAGCCGCAACCGTTCAGGATCCGGCCTTGTCGTCCAATCGTATTTGAGTTCGGACACGCCCAGGCGATACAGGCCGACCATTTGAGAAATGCGCTCGCCGTACACGCCGTTATTGAGCACCAGCATTCGTTTGCCGTGAGGGAGCGATGACATGACGGCGGACTCCACCGCCGCCGTTCCCGATCCAGTCATCACCATCGCGGCATAATCCGCTTCCGCCCCCGGCACAAAGAGCTTCAACAGCTTCGCCTGAATCCCGTACAAGAGTTCGGTAAATTCCGACTCTCGATGGCAGATATCCGGACGCAACAGCGCCTGCCGCACCCGCTCCGATACATTCACCGGTCCTGGATTCAATAGGATCATATACCCCTTTAGGCGTGAGGCGAACTTGCCTGGAAAGATTTCTACCCCTCACCCCTTATGCATTACCCCTCACGATGTTATTTTATCGCGTCCATGAACCGCTTCGTAATATCCGGCGGATCAAGCATCACGCGCCCGACATCCTCCACCATCTCATTGATTTTCACCAGCAACATGCTCGGCCCGTCTTTCTTCAACATGTCTTTGAACTCGTAGACGAGGTCTTCGCGTTCCCGCACCCGTTCGACGTTCACATACCCGGCCGCCTTCGCCACCTTCTCAAGTGGAACCGCATTGGAAATCGTCGGCTGATTGCCGGTCGTGCCGTAGACTTCGTTATCGAACACCACATGAATAAAATTCTTCGGCTTCAACGCCCCCACTGTCGCGAGCGTCCCCATGCCCATGAGGACGTTCCCGTCGCCGTCGAATATTACGACTTGTTTCGTTGGCTTGGCCAGTGCCACACCCAGCCCGATCGCCGCCGCCGACCCCATCGATCCGATCATATAAAAATGAGTAGGCCGGTCGGCAATTTTCTGCGCCTCGCGAGACGGAAATCCATTACAAATAATAACAGGCTGATCGGTGAGCATTTCCAACAACGCGGCCATTGCCATGGCCCGGCTCTGCATCGTGCCTTCTTCCGGCCTCATGGATGCAACCCCTTCACGACACCCTTTGTGATATTCAGCGCCACGGGAATCCGTTTCTTCATAAACGTTTCGGCCACCCACTTCAGATCGTCGACGGCCGTCTTTTCCGTCAGCGTCCGATGAGGGATCTTCATCGTATCGAGAAACTGCGGCATGACTTCACCCATCACCAGATGCTCCGGCGCATCGTTACCGCCTTGACCACGCCAGGACACGATCAGAATACAGGGCTGCCGATAGATATAGTTGAGGGAAATGAGCGTATTCAGTGATGTCCCAAGCCCGGAGTTCTGCATCAAGACGGCGGGAATCTTGCCGGCCATATAGGCCCCGGCGGCCATGGCGACCGCTTCATCTTCCCGAACGGCCGGGGTGTAGAGACGCCGCTCCATCAACTCGGCGATGATGCCGCCCAGGATCGAGTCTGGGACCCCCGTAAAAAAATCCACCCCAATATCTTGTAGTGCTTGGACAAACGCATCGCTTTCAATCATCGTGTCAGTGCCTCGCCGCTACGCACATGGAAAAACGCGCGCATTATAAGCTATGCCTCGAGACATTCTCAACAAAACTGAGGAAGTTGCGCCATACGATCGGCCATGGTAGCGTTCTGACATGATCGGACGGCAGAGAAATCACACGGGCCGATACCTTCCCCTGCTGGGACTCCTTCTCTGTATGAGCCGCCCCTCTCCCGCCCATGCGGTACCGTTGGTGAACGATCCGAACGGATTCCAGAGTATGACCTGGGGCGTTGCCCTGACCGCGAAGCCCGATTTGGAAGTCACCACACCAGGTCTGCACGTGAACGAGTTCCGATCGAGGGACGGTGCGACGTCGTATGCCGGTATCCCGGTTGAGAGCGTACGCTTCTTGTCGGTCGATGACCAATTTGCCCGTGTGACCATTCGCTATCAAGGCACCGATCGACATAAACAGATCCTCGCCTATCTCGAACAACAGTTCGGTTCCCTTGAGCGCATCCCCGGGCAGATGATGCGAGGCCTCAATCAGCAATATACATGGCGCGGAACCGATACAGAAATCAACCTGACCTACCACGCGAACACAGAGCGAGGCTATATTTTCATCGACAGCCGCACCCTCGCTCCTCGATTCAATGACCGCATCACTGACTCAGCGGAGTAACATGCCTCGACGGACCAAAACAGTCCCTTGGATCCCCAGCACCGCCCTTATCTGCGCCCTTTTCTCATTCATGCTGCAAAGGACCCCGTCATTCGCTGTGCCGATGCAGAACGATCCTAACGGATTCGAAGGAATCCCCTGGGGCGCAACATTTTTGGAAACCGACACCTTCATGAAAATCGAGGACACCGGTCGGTCTCAAACCTATGAACTGAAGACCGGAACTCCTTCGCTTGGCCCGGTGAAGGTCGACTCCATACGATTCGTGACCTCCGAAGGCCAATTCGCGCGTGTCACCGTCCGCTACCAAGGCAAGGCGACCCACGATCAGATTCTTGCCTATCTCCAATCCCTCTTTGGCTCACTCGACCGTACACCGGGACAGATCGCCAGCGGCCCCGTCAAATTTTTTAGTTGGACTGGATTTGAGACCGATGTGAACCTCCGATATGAGACCGACACCGATCGCGGCATCATCTTTTTCGAGAGCCAGGAACTTCGCCGCAAAATCACCGAGGGTAATTCCCCCACAGTGTTTTAACAGTCGTCACCCCGCCTCCCCCTGGCCTTCCTCAACTTTTTTTCCATGATGTTGGAAAAGTCTGCTGGTTTTTCAAGCGTGCGACAGACGCGACGCGCAAGCCTTGATTCCGCCTGTTTCGATTTTCCCCTCGATCTCGCATGTCTCGTTCGGCTATTCTGCCAGGAAACCCTTTCCAGTTGCGGCCCAGCACCCTACTCCCCCCCTTCTGGTGGGGCCTTAATCCCCTCGCTTGAGGGATAGTCGAAATTCTTGGATGCGGTATTCTCACAGTGCGCGGAGGACAACGAAACCTCGGCGGAACCACTGAGGAGGCACTGATGAAGCTGGGCCACCCCGTTCTCAAGGACAACAATCAGAAAGCTCATTCTCTCTTGGACCGGCGCTATGCCGAACGAGTTCCAATTCGATACCGAATTACCTACTCAGGGGAAGAAGGCGCACGAATCGTCACAGGAGAGGGAGCACTGAAAGACCTCTCCAAAACTGGCTGCAAGATCTTGGGCACAGCCACGAGCTCGCTGGGTAGCCACCTTACCTTGCTTCTTGACCTTGAAGATGGGCAAGCCCCCATGCGCCTCACCGACGTCCTCGTCTCCTGGATTGCCAGAGACTCATTTGCCGTCAGATTCCCCAAGCTGTCACCCGAAGAAAGGAAGCGTCTGCAGGACGTAATTTGGAAAAATATCAGGGTGTCTTCCTTAGACGATCGACGGACGGCATTCCGTATCGTCTAAGCGTCGACCAAACGTCACGGAGTACATTATTATGAGTACTCACACCGCCACTCCCGTCACCACGATAGCTAAGCTCCCCGGTCAATCCGATCGTCGGCATGGCAGCCGTACCCTGGCACTCTTCTCATTGCTCTGTTCCAGCATGGACTCTGGCCAGATGCTGATCGGTGACGGCCTCGTCACCAACCTCATACCCGACGGGTTCGGCATTCGCGGGAATCGGTTGGTCCCACACAGCATGGATATGGCGATCTTTACCGACCTTCTTGGAATGACGGAGCCATTGTGCATTGCCCGGTGAGCCGGGTTTCCTGGGTTGCGGGACGTCGATTTGGAGTGGAACTGGGGGCCCTGTAGCTGGAAGAGAAGAATCATCTGCGATTCTTTCTTGTGGAATCACGTCACTCCCTCAGGCCGCGACGGCGACATCTGAGACCGTAGCAAGAACAAGGAGGTGTCTTTATGAAACGAGAACAGGTCGCATCTGGGAACGGGCTTCAGTCTGTGGCGGAAGCGGTCAATCGGAGGCAAGACCCCCGGCCCCCGGTAGAGTTCGGGCTAATGTACTCAGCCCAAGACCGTTCCGGCGAGATCCTCATGGGCGATGGCATGGTCACGGATCTTTCGCCTACGGGATTGGGCATTCGCGGCAATGCCTCAGTTACGCCCGGAATGGAACTTACGATTTTTCTCTATCTCCCCGACGGACAAGACCCGTTGTTCGTGATGGAAACGAGGGTGGCTTGGACTTCAGGGCGCCGGTTTGGAGTCGAGATCCTCAAGATGAACCTACGAGAACGAACCCGACTCCGTTACTTCTTGTACTCGAATCTCGCGCATTCAGATTAGTTGACCGCCTGCTGCGCGTAGAGCCCAACGACCGGACGACAGCGGACAGGTAAACGAGTGACGACCCACCCCCAGATCAGGCCCCTGACCGCAGAGCGGCTCAGCGGTTTCCTGTTCCGATCATGGCCCGCTTTTCAGCAACAGATAGCCTCCAACATGTTGGCGATGGGGCGGCTTTAGACCTGTCCGAGAGCGGCTGCAAACTCTGCAGCCTTCAGGTGTTGCCCACAGGAAGTTTCCGGGATCTCTACCTGATAATCCCTGAGACGCCCCGTCCGGTTCTTATCTCGGAGGTTCTGGTGATCTGGGCCGCAGGGAACGAATACGGAATCAAATTTTTTCATGTCACGGCACGAGAGCGGACCCGGCTACGCCATTTCATCTGGAAGCACATGAACCGCTCCACACTCAGAGGCGGGCCTCCCTTATTTACTCTCGCGGACAATTCGAGCCCGCGACTGCCGCATCTCAAATCCCTGCCTTAGCTCACATTAGTCATACACGTTTCTGCTACCTATGCCTGCCTGTGAATCCCCTTGCCCTTCCGGAAAACACAGGAATCATGAGGAAAGATGGGTTCCCGCCCCCCCTCCAGGGCCTCGACTCACACAGGGTGCCCTACGCGGTACATTTTCGCAAAGCCTACACCGCTTTGCCGACCCAGGGTAAGACTTGTCGCCCCTCTGCTTGCCCCATAGAAACACTGCGTGCTAGGATATTGGTGAGTGAGCGCTTACTTACCATGAAGATACGGACCAGGCAAAGCACCAATGGGAACGGGCAGCGGGCTTCTGCACACGATCGCCAGGCCAGCCTCATCGTGGCCGCCGCTTCGCTCTTCGCCGCAAAAGGGTTCAACGGCACCACAACAAGAGAAATTGCCAAAGCAGCGGGGGTAAGCGAGGCCTTGGTCTTCAAACACTTTCCAACGAAACGGACGCTTTATGCAGCAATCCTGAAAGAAAAAGTGACCGTCAACGAACTGCTTGAAGCGGTGGAGGCGGCGGCCAAAAAACACGACGACCATCGCGTCTTCACGATGATTGCAAGCTATCGCATTCGCCCCGGCGTCGATTCCACACTCTTGCGACTCCTCTTATTCAGCGCACTGGAAGGGCACAAACTTTCCGAGATGTTCTTCGGCAAGCACCACAAAGTGTTCTACGATCACCTCGCCGCGTACATTCGCACAAGGATTGAAGACGGCGCGTTTCGGCCTGTCGATCCCCTCCTGGCTGCCCGCGCCTTCATCGGCATGGTTGTCCATCACCGTCTGCTCCATGAGATATTCAGAGTCCCAATGCATCAATCCCATGAAGACACGGTGGCAACATACGTCGACCTCTTCCTCACCGGACTGATCAAGAAACCGGCGCACCGTAAGTCGGCGGGGAGGCGGGCGCGATGAATCCCCTGAAACAACATCCTATTGTCACGCTCGGAATCATTATTTTTCTTGCGATCACGGCCCTTGTCGTGTTTCGCCTCAGCAGCGGGCCCAAGAACGACACCCGCGCGGCCCGGGCCATCACCGTCGCGACCGTAGCGCCGCTGAAGCAGGACCTGGACATTCGCCTCACCTATACCGCCGACATCACTCCCAACCAAACAGTCAATCTATTCTCACGGGTTAACGGCTACATTGCAAAGATCTACGTCGATAAAGGCGACCTAGTCAAAGTCAACCAGCTTTTGATCGAGATCGATCACACGGATTATCAGCATGCCGTCAACCAGGCCAAGGCAAACCTGGCTGCCGCCAAAGCGAGAGTCGCGCAGCAGGACGCCACGGTCCGCAACACCACCCTCACACTCAATCGGATGCAGGCGCTGATTAGAGACCAGTTTGTCTCGCAGCAAGATCTGGATAACGCCCAGGTCGCGTACGACGCGGCGGCGGCAGCGCGTGACTCACTCCGCGCGCAGGCCCAGCAAATGGAGGTCGCCCTGGCACAGGCCGAGACGAACCTGGCCTACTCGTATATCCGTGCCCCCTTCGCGGGCTACGTGGCCGAACGCAACCTCGATCTCGGCGCCTATGTCAGCGGGGCGACCGCCGGCACCTCCACCGTCTCGCGCGGGATCCTCACTCTCCATGAGATCCAGACGGTCCGCATTCTGATCGAGGTCGTCGAGAAAGACGTTCCACTCATTCATATGGGTCAAAAGGCAGAAGTACGAGCCGAGGCCTATCCAGAGCGCGTCTTCGAAGGCACAGTCACCCGTATCGTCCAAGCGCTGAACCGGGCCACCCGCACGATGACGATCGAGGTGGATCTTCCTAACAAAGATCATGTTTTGAAAGGCGGCATGTTCGCCCGTGTAGAGGTCCTGGTCGGCACTCATCGGAACGCGATTCAGATCCCCATCGACGCGGTGAGTCGATTGGAAGATGCCCAATATGTTTACATTGTGCGCGAAGGGAAGACCCAGCGGGTGCCGGTGGACATCGGAGTCCGCAACGAGAACCGAGTGGAGATCATCAAGGGCTTAGACGGGTCTGAGCAGGTGATCGTCTCAGGAAAAGACCTCGTACGTGACGGGACTCCCGTGCTTACGCAGCCGATGAATCCCGCGAAAGGTGAGACGTAAAACGTGAACCGTGATGTAAAGTCATCCTCCCGACTTCTACGTCCCGCCTCATTCCCAGACGTCTTACGTTTCACGTCTCACGTTTCACGCCTTATGTCTTCATCATGTGGCTGACCCTCCTCGCACTTCGCAATCGCATCGGCATCCTGATGCTGTCCTTTGCCATGGTGATACTGGGCGCCACCTCCCTGCAACGGCTACCGGTTGATCTCTTTCCACAGATTCAAGTGCCCGTCGCCTTCGTCGGCGTCATCTATAAAGGTGCGCCGCCGCTCGATATCGAGCAGAGTGTCATCTACCCCATCGAAAAAGCCGTCAGTTCTGCGTCGAACGTCGAGCATGTCGAGTCGTTTTCGAAACAAGGCATCGGCGGGGTACAGATCTGGTTCAACTGGGGCGCTGACATTGACGCCGGACAGATGGAGGTGATGCAACGCATTACCCAAATTCTCAACAGCCTCCCACCCGGCATTCTGCAACCCTTCATCATCAAGTTCGACGTTTCCAATATTCCTGTCTCCCTCGTGACGGTCTCCAGCGACAATCTCGACGAACGGGCTCTCTACGACCTGGCCTATAACACGATTGCGCCACAAATCGAACAGATCGCCAACGTCGCCGCCGCCACCGTAGAAGGCGGCAAGATCCGCCAGATCAATATCAACCTCGACCCGGCTCTATTGAACGCCCGAAGCCTCTCGATCCTCGACGTCGTCAAATCCGTGAAGGCCGCCAACCTCATTCTCCCTTCAGGCAACATCAAAGCCGGCAATCTGGACTACAACGTCTTCACCAATAATCAGTTCCGCGCGGTCGACCCGATCCAAGACGTGATCGTGAAGGTCAATCAACAGGGCAGCCCCGTGCGCGTGCGGGATGTCGGAACCGTGACCGATTCGTCGGACATTCAGACCAACATCGTCAGGACCGACGGGGCTAGATCAGTGTACTTACGCGTCAATAAACAGCCCATTGCCAACACCGTGGCGGTGGTGGATGCGCTGCGCAACGCCCTACCGAAGATGGTCGGCATCCCGCCCAACGTGAAGCTTGGCATTTCCTTCGACCAATCGGTCTACATACGCCAGTCGATCAGCAACCTCATTGAGCAGGGGCTGCACGGCTCGTTGCTGGCTGCAGTGGTCATCTTGATTTTTCTGCGCAATCTCACGAGCACACTGATCATTTCTGTCGCCATACCCCTCTCGGTCATGGTGACCTTCATCGTGCTGTACTTCTCCGGGCAAACCCTAAACGTGTTCACGCTGGGAGGTCTGGCCCTTGGAATCGGTCGGCTCGTCGATGACTCCATTGTGGAACTCGAAAATATTCAGCGCCATCTCAACACCACCGCCCGGCGCTGGGATGCGATTCTGGAAGCGGCTCGCGAAGTGGCAATGCCTATTTTGGCCTCGACGATCACCACGGTCGTCGTCTTCCTCCCCATTTTCTTCGTCGCCGGGATAGCCCGTTTGCTCCTGATTCCCCTGACCATCACGATCGCGATCTCGCTGTTCACCTCCTTCTTCGTCTCCCGCACTGTGACCCCGGCTCTCTGCTACAAATTCCTCAAGCCGGAACAGGAGTCTCACCGTTCGATGCCGACATGGTTCGTACGCCTGATGAATTGGAGTCGCGAACGGTATGAGTCATTGGACAAAGGCTACGAAGAATCGCTCCGCTGGGTTTTGGCCCATCGCTGGCGTTTCATCACCGGCATCCTACTCCTCTTCGCTGCCTCGCTCGCGCTGGTACCAAAAATCGGTACAGAGTTTTTGCCGGTGTCGGATGAAAGCCAGTTCCGCATCGTCCTGCGCGGACCGGTCGGTCAGAGAGTGGAGAAAACCGAGCAACAAGTGGCCGAGGTTGAACGGGTGCTGCGGGCACAGATCCCTGCCGAGGAACTGGAAACCATCGTCTCCAGTACCGGTGTGTTAGCCCAGGGCCGCTCCTCCCTGTTCAATCCGAACACCGGCCCCCATACGTCGGCCATCTCCGTCCATCTCGTCACACCGGACAAACGGGCACGGAACCAAGTGGAAATCATGAACGACGTGAGGCCCAAAATCTTAAAACTCTTTCCGGGCGTCGCGATGTTTTTCGATCCGGGCGGGCTCATCAAACGAATCACCAGCTTTGGGTCGCAAAAGTCCGTTGACGTAGAAATCTACGGCTACGATTTTGAGACAGCTCGAGGGGTCATCCAGCAGGTCGAAAGCATGATGCACCAAATACCGGGCCTGGCCGACATCGAAGTCAGCCGCGAGGAGAACTATCCCGAGGTCAACGTGGTGGTGGATCGAGAAAAAGCCGCTCTCCTTGGCATCAGCGAAACGGACGTGGCCAATGCCGTACTCTTTTCACTCAACGGCAACGGTCCCACCGACCCCATCATCTACACTGACCCCCAAAACGGGAACGAGTACTACATCAGCGCCTGGCTCGCGGAGGAACACCGGAAGGACCTCACAGACATCGAGAACATCGTGTTACCCGGACGAGCCGGAGAGTCAGTCCTTCTCAAAAACGTCGCCTCGCTCAAGCTCAATGCCGGTCCGGTGAAGATCGACCGCAAGTACTTTCAGCGGGTGGTCCACCTGACCGCCAACCCTGTGAACCGGGACCTCGGCGCCATCGCCGCCGACTTGGAGGAGGGCTTTGCCAAGATCCAGCTCCCCACCGGCTTCAGCATCCGGTTGGCCGGCCAGATTCAACAACAGAGAGAAACGTTTGAGAGCCTGCTGTTTGCGACGGTCCTGGCGCTGGCCCTCGTGTACATGGTGATGGCCGCTCAGTTCAAATCCCTGATCGATCCCTTTGTCATCATGTTTTCGGTCCCGATGGGATTCCCGGGCGTGATCCTGATCCTCTTCCTGACCGACACCACCCTCTCCACCACGTCGATGATGGGCATCATCATGATGCTGGGCATCGTGGTCTCCAACGGCGTCCTGCTGGTAGATTATACGAATGTGCTGCGGCGGCGAGGGCGAGAGTTACACGACGCGGCGGTCACCGCTGCCCGGACGCGCCTCCGGCCCATTCTGATGACCTCCCTCGCCACCGTCGTCGGGCTGCTCCCCATGGCCATCGGGTGGGGAACCGGTGGTGAAACGAACGCCCCCTTGGCACGCGCGGTCGTCGGAGGGCTCAGCGTCTCGACGATCCTCACACTCTTTCTTGTCCCCACGATCTATGTGATGTTGGAAGAGCGGTTTCCCCGCCATGCAGACGACACGCCGCAGGATGTCAACTGGATACCGGAAGAACCAGGACAAGCACCGGCTGGTCAATAGCTGGCTGCGAGAAAAACCCTTTCGGCCAGCAGAACATCGATGGCATGCATATGTGCCACAACATAAGAACACTCCGGCAGGGTGCTCAAAAAGACATCCAACTAGGCCGCAGGCGAGTCAAAACCGGAGGCGTACCCTCTGGGGTACGTTAAGGACTTTGACGAACGGAGAACGACGTTGGATGGCTTTTTCAGCATCCTGAGGAAGAAGCTGGCTGATTACCCGACGGTTGGAAAGAGCGCCTTCAGTTGCATCGCCAAGCCGATGTCCCCGCCGATCTTAAGCCGGCCGGACATGGCGACGGCTGTTCCACTCAACTGGCCATTCAGAATTTTGATGCAATCCTCTCCCGCCATCGAGAGCACGACGTGCGGGTGTGCATGCATCCCCTCTGCAACCTGACAGGCCCCTTCCCGGATCGTAAGAATGTACTGCCCGCCCTGTGCGCCACTCAGATCGAATTGATAGACCGCATCAAGATCTTCGGCGGCATCTGAATCGAGCTGACCTGGGAGACGCTGAAAAAACTCTTTGATGGTAGTGGGGTTCATGGTTCGTGGAAAAGCGAAGGCCTCTCGGATCGATACCGGGAGCCGCGGTACCGCGGCTCCCGGCCTCTTGCTAGTAGCGGAGCGTAACCGTCGTGGTACTGCGACGCGCACCGAAAAATTCTTTGGAGAACGCCTCGACTGCGGCAGGGTCATAGCCCTTGCAGCTGAAAATGTCGAGGTAGGCGTTGTTCGTATCGTTCGCAAAATGGCCGCTGATCAACGACGTCGAGATCAGCTGCACCATGGAGTAGCCGGCGACGCGGCCTGAGCCGAAATCGACGACTTGGCACTCGCCAAAACGCTTCATGTCGATGAGCTTGCACAGCTCGACAACATAGCGACGGATATGGTCGGCATTGCGGATCAGGTCGGGATGACAATCTTGGAGGTCAACCGCGGTACAAAGTCCCCACGCTTTCCCGTCGCCCACCATCTCCTGGGGGGCAATGGAAGCAGCTACTGGGGACTCGGATGGAAAGATCGCGGACTCGGAATCAGCAGGGCTGCTCGAGTTACTCATAGAAATTGTACACCTTTCTGTTAGGAGGGTGAAAAGCTGTGACACAGTGGACCGTTATGTCGAACTATACCACGAAACTTTTCACATCAGGCAGGATAGAGAAACTTTTTTTCAACACCAAGGCGATCAGAGGCCACTCGCTCGGTTGACAAGGTTCTCAGCCGTCGGAGAGAATGCCGCGCATGGCCAATCTCACACCATCAAAACCGAACCTGACTCCCACCCCGGCAGAACTCCCTGATCGCCTCTGCACCTGGTGCCAGGTGCCGATGAAGAAGCGCCTCGTTGGTGGCAAGCAGTTCGTCCACTACACCTGCCCAAAGTGCGTCTTCCAGCACACGACCCGGCTCGGCCCAAAACCACCCAGCCCCACGCACTAGCCCGGTCTGTCTGGTTGATCTGGTCTATCTGGTTCGTTTTGTTCATCTAGTTGGTCTTGTTTACCCAAACAATCGAGACAAACCAGAAGAACCAAATAAACTAAACAGACCAAATGAACAAAACCGGCTACCGGCGTGAAAAACTGGTCTGTACGTGATCGTCGAAGATATGGGCCAGTCGCTCCCTGTCCTCAGGACTGATCGAGGTGATCTTCGCTCCGAACTTAGGGGAACGCACGTGGACGACTTGCAAGCCACAAGTCAACGTTCTCCCCTGCTCGAGCTCGATCACGAGATGAAGCGCATCGCCGCTCTTTATGAACAAGCGGCTCTCAATCCGGACACCTGTCTCGCTGACATCCAGAACCTTGCACGGCGCCGAGAGGGCCCCCCGTTGCAGACGGCCGCCCCGGCTTAGCTCCACACGTGATCCTTTCCGTTTGAACCCCATCGGTTTGGCCCCCTGTTTTCGCAATCATAGCAAGCAGCCAGGCAACTCCGAAGGAAATTGCCAAATAAAACTACAGCTTTTCACCTACAAGGGTACGGACCTGCTCCATGCGCGTGCGATTGACGCCCAGATCGCCGTAGCCGGTACGTGAAGCGGAACGGAAGTGGATGGTCTTGGTCTCGTCGTCAAAAAGAAACTCGACATCGTCGACAAAACGCAGCAGCAGGCTGGTAGATTCGTAGTGGAGATAGGTCTCGTCTTCCTCAGCGAGCTTCATACGTGGCAAGGAACGGATGACTTCTTTGAGTGCCTCCTTCGCCTCAGCCCGAGACTTTCGGTACCGAAACGGTGCGATGGCATGGCCCGCATCCTGAGCCTGGGTAGAGACACAGTTGGGGCTGGAGGGGCAAGGAGCTAAGGTGCGAGGGCTCATGTGACTCCTGGTAATGATTCAACCGTGGACAAGCCCACAATGTTGCGTAACCAGATCTCACAAATCAAGACCGCGTCGGGAGGAATAAGATCAGGGATGCCTTTGTCACGACAGGCCCGGTGCGGGCTCACGCGGACTTTCCGATAGCCGCCGGCTCTCATGCCCATCAGCGCGTGCTCGACGCCGGCTATCGCCTGGCGACGTCCAAGCACAATGGTATGATCGATAAACGTGGCTTTCCCCTCGATTCGCACCATGCCTTTGGAAAGCTGCTTTGCCTGGATATCGTTGAGCGGCACTTCGTCACCCTGGTTCAGAAAAGTATATACGTTGCAGGTGACTCGGTCGCACTTCTGAGCCGGACGTCCCTCTCCTTCTCGATCATCAAGGAGTTTAAGCCCGCCATTCCGCTGCATCAGTATAAGACAGTTCTGAGCGACGGCTGAACGTCGCCCTGCTCTTCCACCAGAACCGCGACCCGTCCTATGATGCGCCCATCTTCGGTTTCGACGTCCACGCGCCAATCGCCTGGATCGAGTCGTTGCTTGAAAGTATAGGCCCGATAGCCTCCTTCGCGGCCCCCAGAGATCTTGATGGGAATCCTGTCGGCGTGGGTGAAGGGTTTGCCGTCGTTCGGACGGAAATACCAATGGTGGTAGACGGTGGTGTTCAGATCAACAGGCGCGAAGACCGCCGTGAAGCAGTAGATCGGTTCGTTGGCCGGGAAGGTGTCATCAGACCGTTTCCAGGCTTGATACCACTGTTTCTCGAACGACAGTTCGAACTGGTCGCCGGTCTTCTTCACCTCATGATAGATCCCGCCGAACTTGAGCGAGAGCGGTACCGGTGGGATCCAGTTCAGGAAATAAAACCCGACAAGCAGACCGATCAGCGCGAAGGCAGGCACCGTGACCCCGACCGCCTCGCGCCTCGAGCGATCCGGATTGTTGCGATAGATCAACTGGACCACCCGAAAGGTCACGACCGCACTCAGGCCGGCTCCGACCAGAAAGATCGCCACATTCATGAGCCCGGTCATGACGGGGAGAAAGAACGTAAAAAAGGCGAAACACACCAGCGCATAGAGACTCACGAGGAGGCGCAAGTTCGAGAGGCGATCGCGCAGGAACTCGTTCCCGACGAGCAGCGCCACTAAGAGCGCGAAGAAAATGGCGGTGCTCGTGAGGGTGGCGCTGCGGGAGTAGAAAATCGCATAGGCACTGAAGAGCCCGCCTAACAGAAACTGGCTCGCCATAGGATAGTAGGGCCTAGCCCGCAGCATCCATCGGGCAAATGGCGACAGACTAGTCAGCACCTTACTGTCCGGCGCCGGCTCGATGCCCAACCGCCCGGTCAGCACGATCAGCACACCTAACAGCAACAGATAGGTCAGGAGCAGCAGGTTGTCTAATAAGCGATCGATGCGCGTGAGTGTCAGCGTGTCATAGGCCACACCGGAAAAAAAGAACACTGCCGCCATGAAGGGCTTGGCCAACACAGTCCTGATTGTGGAGGAGGAGAGCATGAGACCTAAACTTCAAGATAATCTTGCAATTGTCAAACAAAGCGGAGAACGCCAACGGCTCAAAACGATCATCCAACAAGGCCGTAGGAGAGAAATACCCCGAGGCGTAGCTCTTCTCACCCGCCCACCCCAAGCTGCCAAGACAGCTTGTACTCCGAGTGGGCTACGTTGAGGAGGCTTTCAAAGGGAGAAAACGGATAGCTCAAAACGATCATCCAACAAGGCCGCAGGAGAGAAATAACCGGAAGCGTACCCTCTTGGGTACGTTGAGGATTATTTCGACCCGAGAACGAAGTTGGGGATCGTTTTCAGCTGTCCGCTAGACGAACGGAGGGAGCGGCGCATACACCACCGCATGACCAATCACCCGTTCCAACCAGGGAGCCATCAGATCTTCGTTCAGCGGGGCTCGGTTCAGACGGGCCTCAATGTGGAATCCCGTCTCGTTGCCGACGATCCCGATAATGGCGGAGGCATCCTCCCCATCTGGAAGTAGTTCCTGTGTTTGGAACTCACAGAGGGTGCTGTAGAGGCGACCGTCTGGATCGATCGCAGATCGAATCTCCGGCAAGTCGTCGAGCGGACAATGCACCGAGCAGCGATAGACAGAGCGTGCGGTAGGTTCAATCGCTTGAAAATCGACAAGCGCGTCCTCTGAGAAGCCCGTCAGATAGGCACGGACACTGGCTGGTTCAGGGACAGAGGTCGCGGCCAATTTACTGGCCGGCACCAGGAACTCGTAGGCGTCTGCCGTGTTGTATTCAAACTGACAGGGCCCAAAGGCATCGGGCCAGGAACAGAAGAAGGGTGTGGAGGGATCGACCGGACGCAACGCCAGCTGCTGCTTCTCAACCAATGTCTCGATGGGAAGCTCCAACAACGTGATTGCTTCGAGAAACGCCGTGCGCCGTTCCTCCAGCCACTGCGCCCGGTCGGCATCGCCGCGCGTCTCGCCAGGGGCGATGACCTCCTTCGTTTGGAGCCGTACACGGATAAACGAATGGGCGTGGCGAAATCCCAGCCAGAGCATGCTGCGGGGATCGTGCAACTGTAACGGATCGCGAATGCGCCAGGGGTGGCTGATCGAGCAATATGTACCTACATCCTGATAGCGCTGGTAGACGGTGTGGTAGGCCCCGGCCAGAAGAAAAAAATCGCCCCGCCAACCCTCTCGGACGTGGATCAGAGTCACATCTTCCGTGGACCACGCGTCCAACTGGTCGAAATCCTCGGGAGACTCGACCGTCCATTCTTCGACATAACAGATGACATCTCTCGCAGGCACCGCTGGCTTCAACCCCAACGCAGCCAGCCGTTCACCCACGACCAATACCTGACCGAAGGTCAACGGAGTCGTCGTTTCCCAACGACGTTCACGCACGGTGGGTCATCGCTTCCCCCAGCCCATCATCGCACCTGTCGCAGGGCCTTCTGCTCGATCGTCGTATCGACAAGGTACCGATCGATGCTGTCCTTCAAGGTCGCCGCCAGTAGCTGCTGCACATCGTCTTCGCTAAACCAAACCACGGTATCGCGCTGTGCTCCCTCGACACCTCTGGTCGTTGTACTCTGATCGCCGAGATTCCTTGCGGTGATCACCATCTTGCTGCTCGTGTTCACCACCGTCGAGAAGAGTCGGCTCTTGGCGTTGGCAGAAAAATCGAGCAACTGCCCACTGATGACGATGTCCGCATCGTTCAGATTCGTCACGGCCCCGCTGGAAGCCACTCGCACCGTCCAGGCCCGATCCTTCCATCCGCGTGTTTTCAGACGATCCACAAGGGCCTGGGCAATCACGTCTCCTGGCTGTTCCCCTACTACATTGAAGTAGGTCACCCCGCCCCACAAATGGGTCCGCAGACCGAGCCTATTTTTCTCCAGTCGCCGATCCTCGAAGGTTTCGATCACAATCCTAACCGGTTCCGGCTCTTGGTATTGCGCCGCCGCTGGTTTCTGCTGAAGATTCAGATACACCGTCTTCCCGGTCCCCGCGCAGCCAGCTCCCACCAGCAGACTTGCCGCAATCACGATACCGACGCCCAGTCGTCCCCTTGTCTGTTTCACAATGATCCTCCTTGCAATTGGTCGCCCCACCATTGAAACGAGCCCAGTTTACCCAAGTTGCCGATCAGAGACAAATACCGAGCCTGACAGGGGCTGGTACAGTTTGACTCCATTGACCAAATCTTAGAATGGAGGCTAATATCGCTTAGCTACATCAACCCAATTCCAAGGAGAACGTATGGCTGAAACCCCTGATGTATATGCCGACCAATTTCAGCTCAACCTTGGGCCGCTTGGGTGCACGCTGAATTTTCAAGTCTCTGGAGCAAATCCGGTGGCCCCAGGTTCTCCGCCGCCCATTGAACGTGTTGCCACAATTCGGCTGAGCCTTCAGCATTTAAAAGCAATGGCGTTCATTTTGCATAGACAAATAGTGGGTTATGAAGCCCAGGCTCAGCTGTCCACCGCCCTTCCGATAGATGTGCTTCGAGCGCTGCAAATTCGGCAAGAGGATTGGGAGGCATTCTGGCGTCCCTAGTCCGCATGATTCAAACTTTACCTGTACCAGCTGGCAAGACGCTGAAACAGTCCGCCGGCTTTCTGGAAGGTTAAGGCTCAGGTCTTGGCTGAGCTCAAAAGAGTCTACTCTTCGCTCAGCCTCAACCTTGACCTCGACCTCAGTGGAACCGGTGAGTTTCAAGCCCGCCGACCAACACAGTTTATCCACGACCTACTTTTGGGTAACGATCGGTAGGATGGCCCGAAAGGTCTCGCGGCTGAATTCCGGCATCTGACCCGACTGAATTCGCGGGTCGGTGAGCGGCAGAAAGCGAACGATCTTCACGAAGGACCGTTCGGCCAATACAGCGGCGATCTGCGCCTTGCGATCGTGGGTGATCGGCAACGTATACCCCTCGCCACGTTTCCATTCCCACAATGTCGGCGCCAACGATAGTTCCAACCCCTGCCCGGCGAGCTGATGAAACCGATCGACGATCCGTGCCTTGTGCTGCTTGATCCCCTCCCCCTCCAGCATCAAGGCACACACAACGTGGTGCCCCCACCAAAAGAGCGTCCGAAAGGCAAAGGCGTTCTCGTCGTGAAAGTGTTTCGGAAAGTCCAGATATTGATAGGGAAATAATTCGAGGGACTCGCCCTTCACAAAGTGACAGTTGGTGGGATCGAAATCCGGCGGGGTCGCAAGTGAGACCGACCCAACTTCCTCTTTCAACGCCACATGCGCGGCCGCGAGCGAGCGGCGCACTCTCGCCATGATCTGCGCCTTGGCGAGAAAGAAGCGCTGATCGGCCATCAAGGCCGCTTCTTCGTTTGTAAACTGGGATGGCATAGGCATCAATCGGCTGGACGACCGGCGCGAGGAGTGCCGGCTATTTCTGATGCGTTTCGAACTGGGAGACCGTTAGGTCGAACTGTGCCCGACATTCCGCGCAGCGGACCCACACCGCATCTTGAAACACATCCATCTCCCGAACCGATAGGGCTGGAGCATGGGTTTTCAAACAGGTCTTGAGCGCCACGAGCCCATCCGGCTGAGCAGGCCCCGAATCAGACGAGGAGAAATCCACAGCCGATTCCTGCCTAGTGATCGCGCCGGTAGTCACCCGATGCACCATGCGGCAGGAACTGCACGTCAGCACCACAATGCGCTCCGGCTCGACACGCTTGACCGTCAGACAGAGCGGATGCACCGACCAACATTGTTGGAGAAACGCGCCGCTACGGATAATCTCTGCCATGGATCGTCCCTCGCTGAGGCAACCGACTAGGAGTTTTCAGAAAACTGCTGTGGTACGGTGAGAATTCACCAGTCCCTATTTAGAAGACAATGCCACGCAGGATGCTCAAAAAGGCCAGACTTCTCACCCGCCCGACCCTGGCGCGCCGAGACGCGCCTTGTCCCAAGCAAGGCCGCAGCCGATGAAAGCACCGGAGGCGTAGCCTCTGGGCTACGTTGAGGATGCTTTCGAGGGGAGAACGCCGCTGGCGGACTGTTTCAGCATCCTGCCAAGCTACAGCGCCCACAGAGCCACCATCACCAACCAGCCGATCACGTAAGGGAGCGCACAAAAATAGAGCAGAGCCAACCACGCACGCTTCGGCGACTCGTTGCGCGACAATTGCTCCTTGTAGACGAATTCACGGGAGAGGATCAAGACCGTGAGTGTCAGCGCCAGCGTCCGGCTTGTCCGCGGCCAGGTGTAGGCGCCGCTGATCATGAAGTTCGCCGTGAAATATCCGCTGAAGAGGAGAACCAGCGGCGCCAGGACGAACCGGACCGTGTCGGAAAAAAAGGTGTGCCAGCCCGGGCGGGCTTCCACTGGGCTTGATTGTGAGTTGGGATTCACGACCCGACGGCCACCGGAGTCGCTGCCTTCGGCGAAGGTGAAGAAGTGCCCCCTTGGGCGGCACGGCAGGTCTTGCACACGCGGGGGCGGGCTTTTAGGAACGAGACTTTGCCGGTAGCCAGACAGCTGTAATGGACAAATTCTTCGCACAAGGCGCAACGAGACCACCCTCCGCTGAAAAACGTCTTGTTGCGATAGAGCCCTTCCTTGCAGACCGTGCAGTTCCGGGGCTCAATCCCCAAGAGCATTGGCTCCCAGTCCCCACCGGCGTTTCTAATACTCATGCTAGGGAGTATAGCGAAGGCGCGAGGCGAGAGGCAAGGGGCGATCCGAGGGGTGAAGGGTGAACCGTGAGGGGGAAGGGGAACTAGAGTAGATGATCTGTTGCTACCGTTGATACAGACACAATGGACTGGCCTAATACTGACCTGACCTTCCCCTTCCTTACCCCTTGGGTCGGTGCCCATGATTGATTCCACCGCGTCCATCGAGCGAGCACCGCCCTTGATTTTACCATCAGATTATTCTTGGTGTGCGCTCGGGGAGCGAAGAATCAATCGTGGGTGCCGACCACTCCTTGTTTGACAGCCTCCAGACCTTTTGTTACGCTCCGCGCCGATTCAGAGCCGGTTACGACAAGTGCGATCTACCCCCATGAACATCAAGGACTACCTCGAACAGAAGCGGGACGGTGTGGATCGGTTTCTCGATTCCGTCATGCCTAGCGCCACAACAGCGCCTTCCACGCTCCACGAAAGCATGCGGTACAGTCTCATGGCGGGAGGGAAGCGAGTCCGCCCGATCCTGGCCATTGCCGCGGCAGAAGCGGTGGGGCAGCCCGCACCGGGATTGATGCCGATCGCCTGTTCGTTGGAATTGATTCACACCTACTCCTTGATTCACGACGACCTGCCCTCGATGGACAACGATGACTTCCGGCGTGGGAAACCGACGAATCACAAGGTGTATGGCGAGGCGATGGCGATCCTGGCCGGCGATGCGTTGCTGACGATAGCGTTCGATCTTTGCAGCCGTCCAGATCTGATGAAGGGCTGCGACCCGGCGCGCCAAGTGCGGCTGATTCAGGAACTAGCCCACGGTTCAGGGAACGTGGGGATGGTGGGCGGTCAGGTGCTCGATATCCAGGCTGAAAACAAAGACATCGATCTCCCGACCCTCCAGAACATCCACAAACACAAGACCGGTATGTTGATTCGCGCAGCGGTGCGGATAGGAGCCATTGCCGCCGGCGCACAGGATCGCCAACTGGATGATCTCACGAGTTATAGCGAGGATGTCGGACTGGCCTTTCAGATCGCGGACGATGTGCTCAACGTGACGGGAACGCGCGAGGAACTGGGCAAGAATCCCAACACCGACGCGGAACGCGGGAAGAAAACCTACCCGACGTTCTATGGGGCCGAGGGAGCCAGAAAACTGGCGGACGACTGCGTGGCCCGCGCGATTGCGCGCCTCTCCTCGTTCGGTCAGGCCGCCGACCCGCTCCGCGAACTGGCGCGCTATATCACGTCACGGAAGAACTGACGTGAGGCGTGAAACGTAAAACGTCAACCCTCCCGAATCGATATGAACGCGCTTCAAGATTTGCTTCTCACGTTTTACGTTTCACCTTTCACGGCTTCAAAATGAAAGCTCTCGTCACTGGCGCAACCGGATTCGTCGGCGGCGCAGTAACACGCGCGCTGGTCAACAGCGGCATCGACGTCCGCGTTCTGGCCCGCGCCGGGTCCGACCTCCAGAATCTTCAGGGGCTGACCGTCGAACGGGTCGAGGGCGATCTGCGCGATCCAGCCTCGTTACGCAAATCGCTCACCGGCTGCCGGCAGCTCTACCATGTGGCGGCGCACTATGCACTCTGGGCCAAAGATCCGTCTATCTTTTACGACATCAACGTCACCGGCACAAAGAATCTGCTGGAAGCGGCCGGTGAAGCTGGCACCGAACGGATTGTCTATTGCAGCACGATCGGCGCAATCGGCCTTCCACCCGGTGGAGGACTCGGCACGGAAGCGACGCCCGTCTCGTTCGAACAGATGGCTGGCCACTACAAACGGTCAAAGTACCTGGCCGAGCAAGAGGTCTTAACACTCGCGAAGGCGGGGCTCCCGGTCGTCATCGTGAACCCCAGCGCCCCAGTCGGTATAGGCGATGTGAAGCCGACCCCAACGGGGCAGGTCGTCGTGGACTTCATGAAAGGCCGCATACCGGCCTATATCGAAACTGGGATGAATATCGTGGACGTCGATGACGTGGCAGCCGGCCATCTGCTCGCGATGGAGAAGGGACGGATCGGCGAGCGCTACATTCTGGGCAACAGAAACTTGATGCTGCGCGAGGTGCTTGAGATCTTAAGTCGTCTCACCGGCGTCAAGGCACCCACGATCAAGCTCCCACGACTCGCGATTCTCCCCTTGGCCTACCTCAACCAATGGATCGCCAACCTCACCGGCCAGCCACCGCGCATTCCGCTCGAAGGCGTGAAAATGGCCAAATATAAGATGCACTACGATTGCAGCAAGGCGATCAGGGAACTTGGCATCCCGCAGACACCGCCCGAAGTGGCGTTGGAGAAAGCCGTGCGGTGGTTCCGAGATCACGGCTATGCGTGACCATGAAAGTTCTGAGTTAAGAGTTCCGAGTATTTATTTGTCAGAAAATAGAAACTCCGAGGCAAGCGCTTCACGTTCTGAGTGCGATGCAACAATCGAATCAACGTTCTGGCCCTCAAGCCCGCGCTATACTGGCCTTGTGAGACCTCGCCGACTCAGAACTCATAACTCAAAAATTAGAACTGATGAACCTGATCATTCTGTTTTATAAGACCATCCTCTTTCGCCCCTACGTCTTCGTCTTTCTGGCCGCGTTTTTGTTTGCCGCGATCACGCTAATCGGGTGGCCGCGAACCTGGCGCTTCTGGCTGATTAGCTGGGCCACCGCCTTCATCTGTGAGTTTTCGGCTACCCGCACCGGCATTCCCTTCGGCTGGTACCACTACAATGGCTCGACCGTGGGGCAGGAACTCTACTTCTCCAACGTCCCATTCATGGACTCGATCTCGTTCAGTTTTCTGCTCTACGCCGCCTACTGCGTCGCACTCTGTCTCCTGCTCCCAATCGAACAGTCCTCGACTTCCACTCGACCGCTGCTCAAGCCGCTCCGTTTCGACCTCGCAGCACGAACCAATTGGCCCGTGCTCTTACTCACTGCTTTCTTGTTTGCCTTCATCGACATGGTAATCGACCCGGTGGCACTCCGCGGTGACCGCTGGTTCTTGGGAAAGATTTATTACTACCCTGACCCAGGTCTTCACTTCGGCGTGCCGTTTGCCAACTATGTCGGATGGGCTGTCGTCGGGCTCATCTCCCTCGCCATCTACTTTCCGCTCGAGCGACGACTCCCCGCGCTCTCGCCGCCTCCGTCGGTCACGCCTCAACTTCTATTAGGCGTCGGCCTCTACTATGGCGTCTTAGCCTTCAATCTCAGTGTGACGTTCTGGATCGACGAAGCATTCATGGGGATGAGCGGACTATTGATGCATCTCCCCGTCATCATGCTGCTGATTGTTCGCCTCGCAGGACCGCGTAGCGTCTCTTCGTCTCACCCGCATTATTCATGACGGTTCGTGGAGCAATCGCCCGAAGGCGCGTTTATCGTGAAGCGTATCTCGTATCTCGCACGTGAGGATATAGACACACTCTTTCCGTCCTACGGTTCACGTTTCACAAACGACGCTCCACGCGAAAGAGCAGCGACTCTACGATTGCAGCAGAAACGCTCATGAATAATGCGGGCGAGATAGCCCGGTGGCAATCAGACCAAAGACTTTGTATAGTGCATGGCAGTAGCCATGCGAACGAAACTGATCGTATTCCTTATCTTCATCAACGTGTTGAGCCTCGGGATTGTTGGTACCTTCGGGTGGCTGGGTTATCGATTGTTCACCACCGGCTTTAGCGCGAAGACGGAGCCCTATCCAATCGAGGTGTTCTTGGCGCGCCAGATTCGTCATCTCGCCATCCCATTTGCGCAACGCAATGCACCCAACCCTGTTTCGCTTAGCCCCGAGATAATGAAAGAGGCGATGGCACATTTTGCTGATCACTGTGCTACCTGCCATGCCAACAACGGCAGCGGTCAGACCCCGATCGGCAAGAACGTGTACCCAAAAGCGCCTGACTTACGATTAGCCGACACGCAATCGATGTCGGACGGTGAGATCTTCTGGGTCATTCACAACGGCATCCGCTTCACCGCGATGGCCGCCTGGGGAGAGGGTGACCTCGATAAAGATTTGGGCAGCGGGAAGCTGGTTCATTTCATTCGTCATCTCCCGCAACTGACACCGGAAGAACTCGATCAGATGAAGGCGTTCAATTCCAAGACGAAAAAAGATCTGGAAGAAGAAGCCGCCTTCGACCAATTCTTACAGGGAGACGATGCGGCGACAGCACGGACCGATAGCGGCCTTCATCACTAATGCATCGGCAACGAAGGAATAAGGATTCACCATGTGGTTACGGCTGATTGTGACTCTCGCGTATCTCTTCATCTCGCCGCCAAGCTTCGCCCACGGCGCCGACCAACATGTGCTCGGCACAGTTACGGCCATTGACACGAAACATATCGAAGTCAAAACGCCCAAGGGCCAATCGGTGGACGTGCAGATTGACAAAAAGACCCTGTACAAGGATAAGAACGATCCGAAAGGTGCCAGCGTGCCCGAGGTGGGTGATCGTGTCATCATCAAGGCCACAAAGGGCGATAAAAAGGGCGATAAAGTGTTGCTCGCCACCGAAATAAATTTTTTATCGGCCAAACGCGTACCGCTCCCCATGCAGCCGGTTCCGATTCAGTAGGGTACTCAATGCCGACACATCACGTCACACGGGAGATCAAGAATTCTTTCTTGAGTGGCGGGGTTCGTGCGGCGATCATTCGAGTCCTGATCACGGGCATCGCGGTCTTTCTCGCGGTCATGATCATACCAGGACTTGGAATCGACTCGCCCCGCGCCGGAATCGCCGCGGTCTTGGTGCTCACATTTCTGAACCTGTTGGTCCGACCCATTCTCTTTGTGCTGACCCTTCCCTTGATCGTCCTCTCATTGGGGCTCTTTCTCATTGTGGTCAACGCGCTCCTTCTGGAACTCACCGCATACCTGGTCGGAGGATTCTCGGTAGCGGGGTTCTGGCCGGCGGTCGGCGGCGCTGTCGTGATCAGTCTGGTCACCATGATCCTCAACGCATGGACCACCGACCACCGCCAGACGGAACGTCACGCACCCCCTCAACGCCCGCCCAAGATTATCAATCCCGACGAATAACAAGGCCTATCAGGAGCTGAAAAACCCGCTAGCCTATTTTGTCCATGTAGTCTCTCTGGTTCATCTGGTCAGTCTGATTCAACCAAATTAGACGTGACCGGCCAGATAACCAGATAGACCGGGCTTGTCCCACAGGTGCGGCCCCTTGAAGTCTGCATGTGCCAACTTAGTTTCCCTCAGCCTGCTATGCCTTTTCATTGAATTGCTCGTCGCGCGTTGCTACAATACGCCCGCGTGGCTACCCCAACTCACCAAATGACGCCCTCAGCTCCACACAGCAAACCAATTCCCGAGACACATCTTCAGCGGACCTTGACGTCCGTGCTTAACGAATTGCCGGTCGACGCGGCGCTCGCCGCCGTGTTCCACCGTGACCAAGGCCCATTGGTCAGCCAAGCCGCACGAGGATTCGCACCTCGCGATATTCAAGCCATCCTCCGAACACTTTCGGCCCCCATCATCGTTGCAGCGGTCCCCGCGAGTGATCAGGAAGGCGGGCGCACCCTTCGCCTCCGCTTGATTACGCCGGGCACGAAGTCGTTGCTCTGTGTTTCCCTCCTACATCGGAACCGGACGTACGGCTTCCTCGTTATCGGGCAAAAAGAGAGTGCCACGTTTGCGAAAAAAGAGAAGAGCTTGATGGAGCAGGCCAGCGACGAGATTACGAAAGCGCTGGATCGCGAAGGCCTGTTCGATATGAGTGTCTTGGTGAGCCGGCCGTTTGTCGCGCACGAGCCGGTCCCTTCGCCACCCACTCCCGCAGAAATGTTCGCAGCTCCGGTGTCGCAGCTCACACCGGAACTCCAAGACAAGATTATCGCCGTCTTGACAGATGCCAATCAATATGTCGCTTACGATCGCATCTGGGCCTGCCGCTACGATCCCCTCGCAGGCAATGTCGAAGTCCTGGGACAGGCCGGTGATCTGAAGAGCGAACAGAAGGACGGGAGAAAAGATCTGAAGCCGGGGCACCGCCTCACGCTCGACAGCTCTGCATCTGGATGGGCGGTCCGCCATCGTAAGCCACGCGTGGATCATGATCTTGCCTCCACACAGGGGCGCTTTCTCGATCACAAATATCTGTTTAAAGACCGGCTTCTCTCCTCGCTCGTCGTGCCGTTTTTCGTCCGAGGACAAGTGGGCGGTACCATCACCCTGGCCTCGAAAGAAGCTGGACGCTACCAACAGACGGATGCCCGCACGCTTGAGCCGACTATTGTGAAGATCGCGGACATTCTCCAGGCTCCGGCACCGGCGCCAACCAGCCAGGCCCCCGCCACTGGACCAGCTGGTGTCACCGGGGCAATAGTAGCCCCGGGTTTCTCGGAACCCATCATCAGAAAACAAGAGCGGCAGGCCGCGATCGGCGAGTTCAGCATGTTCCTGGCAACCGAAGTGCGTGAGCCGCTCGCCTCCATCCGCGCCCAATTGGAGGAAGTCACGGGTGAAGGCATCCTCGACTTCGACCCGCAGACGCGCGTCGAGAACGCAATGCGCGATTTGATCAGAATCGAAGCCATTCTGAACGAGATTTTAGATTTTGCGAAACCACTCGAACTGAATCGGCGGCTTCTTCGCATCCCCGAAGTAATCGAGAGCGCGCTCACGGTCGTCGCGACCGATCTCGAAGTCACCAGGATACAAGTGACCAAGGACTACGCGACGATGATCGCACCGGTCCGCGGCGACGAAGCCAAGCTCCAACAAGTCTTTCTCAGTATTTTCAAGAACGCGGGAGAGGCGATGAATCCCGGAGGACATCTCCACATTCAAGTCACCCAGCATCGCGTGGGACGCGGCGTGGAAGATCAGATCCTCATCAAGAACGACGGGGCTCCTATTCCGGCAGAAATCGTCGACAAGGTCTTTGAGCCGTTTTTCACCACGAAACGGGCCGGCACCGGTTTAGGTCTCGCCACCGTCAAGAAGATCGTCGAAGAACATGGCGGCTCGATTTCCATCGGCAGCGCACCTGGCGAAGGGACCACCGTCACCATCCGCCTCCCCGGTCTCACCCCTGGTCCGTCCTATCGCGGACGCGGGCGCCGCCGTCCTCCCGCACGCCGCCCGGCCTGACATCCCGTTTCATTCCACTCCCTCTTCTGATCATCACAGACACCTAATAATGCCTGTCGGGAACTTCGTTGCTTGCGCTTATCCAACGAGCACCTTTGGTTGTCTTCTCCGCCACATCACACTTACTCTCCGAAGGAAGGCACCGAACTGGCCTTCACTGCGAGCATCGAGCGGCCCTCATCCTACCAAATGATCTCTCCAAGCTTACTTACCATCTCTTCACGGGATGGTAGCCTATTTGGGCGCCCACTGTGCGCGTCCAAAGAGCACCTTCCGAGCGTGCTCGTTGCGCGAGCACAGGAGGCCAACAGGCTACCCTCCCATTCTTCCTTTGACAGAGCTACCCCCTCCTGGCTATGATTCCCGCCACTTGAATTGACCTTGATGTTCCAAACGTATTATCTCCGGCCACCATTATGCAAAGGAGTAGGCGTATGAAACTCGTAATCGGCACTGTTGCAACTGTCTCCGGTGTCCTATTTGCGCTGTCGATGGCCTTGGCAAATCCCTCACTCCTTCCCAAGCATGAAGGCTACCCGATGAAGAACAGCGGAAGCCCTGTGACGGGCCAACCAACCGCCAACGATCCTGGCCAGTCGGATGCACGTGGAGATTCCACGTTACTCAAGTCACAGAACTCCATCAAGCATAGCGAGCAGCACCTGAACAAGTCGAATAATGAGCGGATTACCGAAGGTCAGGGTGCAGGCCGCCTTCCAAACGTCCAGGGACCACAGATCAAGATTGCCCCTCCGGTGACCTCCGCCACGAAGATCACCAGCGATCGGAAGCTCGAGTAGTCGAGCCGTTCAGCGGATACAACAGGGGGCGCCGGACCTGTCCGGCGCCCTCTCATTTTTTTCTACGCCCGGTCCGAGCAGGGGCTGTGATCGAACGCAGCCGGAATCGCCAGGGCTTCTTGGCCCACTCACCCGCATAATCGACACCAACTCGAGGGTGAGCCCCCACATCTCCTTTTTCCACCAATGCCCCTCGATCTTCGAACCAGAGGGCTTCGCCGGTCGTGAGATCCCCACGGTTGAGACGACGGTCAATCTGCAGCGCGCGGCAGAGCCGCCCTGGTCCATCGATCAACTTCCCATCGATTTCAATCGCCCGGATCAATACAGCTGAGGGAAATTCCTTTCGTTCCGTCACCACGTTCAGACAATGGTGCATCCCGTAGATAAGGTAGACGTAGGCGATCCCTCCCGGGCCAAACATAACATCCGTTCGCTGCGTTCTCCCTTTCGACGCATGGCAGGCCTTATCCTGTGGCCCAACATAGGCCTCCACTTCGACAATCTTCCCCGCCAGCATGCGCCCATCGATCGAACGTACAAGATACTTGCCGATCAACGATCGTGCCACCGTAAGCGTCGGGCGATTGAAATAGATGCGTGGGAGAATTCTGCATGGTGCCTTCATCGCAGCCTAACTATAGACCGCTCAAAACGATCTTCCAACAAGGCCGCAGGCGAGGAACGTACCGGAAACGTAAACAATCTCGCCCGCCCAACCCCGAGCTGCAAGAGCAGCTCTTTCCCGTGGGGTACGTTGAGGATACTTTTTTTCGAGACGAGAACGCTGCTGGCGGCCATTTTCAGCGGCTGCTAAAAGTACCAGCCAAGGCCGCCCATAAACGTACGCGGGTTTCCCGGCACGAAGTGAATGTCGTTGACCGGTCCCGCCTCGTTCCTACGTTGCGAATCAAATAAAAATATGGCCTGTTCCCACTTCGTATTGAACAGATTCTGAATGAACAAGAACGCCTCCAGACGTCCATGCGACAGCTTAATCGGCAGTTGATAGCGCTCCGAAAGATCAAAGTCAATCCAGGATGGAGCTGTGACGCTCCGATCCTCTAAGAGTGGGCGTACACCGAGATAGGTCGCTTGCAGTTGCGAGGTCAGGCCTTCAGGCCACCGTACCAACACCGCGCCATATACCGTGACTTCTGGTGCTAAGGGAATCGCGGCGCCGTTGCGAAATTCGGCTTTCGTCCATGTCAGACTACCGTTAACATATATCGGGCCCCAGACTTGTCCGCGCGCAGCCACTTCCACGCCTTCCCGTCTGCTTGCACCTCGAATTTCTGTCGTCCCCTCGTCTCCCACAAACAGGAGTTCCGACTTGAGGCCCAATCGCCAGAGAGTTGCAGTCAATTCAATGCCCTCTGGCCCCCAGGGGTTCGACCGGACTCCGATTTCATAGCTCTTGGCTCGCGCAAGCGGTGAGGACCCCGGCACCACGGCCGCACGCGCGTCATTGCTGTGATAGCCTTCGCCGTAGTTGGCGAAGAGTTCAGTGTTGGCCCAGGGGCCCAGGATGAGATTCACTTTCGGAAGGACGATGCTGGAGTTTGTCCGGCCCGCAGGTTGTTCCCCACAGGTCGCGCAACGATTACTCACATCAAAGATGAACGTTTCAGTGCGCAGTCCGCCCACGAGCCTCATCCATGACGTCGGCTGCACCTCCGCTTTGACGAACGGCGCATAGGACGCCTCAAGAATGTTGCTGTCTGTGGTGGCCCCGGTCGGCATTCTCGTCGTTTGGTTCCCAAGTCTTGCGTGGATATTGTCGACTCTGGCTTGGAACCCAACCGTCCCAGTGCTCGGTACGCCCAGCATTTCACCTTGCTGCTTGTATCCGATGTCGCCGCCGTACATGACGCGGCGATCGGATTGGTAAATGCCGTCGCCATTAACAGGATCGTTGAGAACGAACGTGAAATTCGAGAATAGGTCAAGCCGGTAATACTGCCCATATGCGTTGGCAAAAAACTGACCGCCCGACATGGTGTCGTAATGGTAGTTCAGCTTGGCGGTGCTGCGGAGCGTCTTGCCCCCTTCCGAGGGATCAATGGCGCCAAACCGGTCGAGCGAACCGTCCTGCACTGCTCGAAGAGGAATCTCACCCGAAGCATTCCACTGTGCCTTGTGAAAGGTTGCTGTGAGACTGAGTTCGTCACGGCTTGTAAGATTGGTCGTTATCTTTCCCAGGAAATTATTCCGAAAATAGCGGTTATCATTTTGAAACGGGCCGTTCGTGTAATAGCCCTCAGCGGCAAACAATGTACGCACTCTATCCCTGGTTGGAGAGAACATCAGCATATATCGCTGAGTATCGAACATCCCCCCGGCCGCCTGGGCGACCCCTTCTTCTACCACTTGTCGCGTTTTAATATTCACTGCTCCAGCCGTTGCAAAATCGCCAAACTCCGGAAGGTAAGCACCTTTGTGTACGTCGAGTCCTTCAATTGTTTCTGGAATAATAAAGTTCAGGTCAGTGTACCCTTGCCCGTGAGCATGGGTGCGCAAATTAATCGGCATCCCATCGGAAAAGAACGCGACATCGGTACCGTGATCTGCATCGAATCCGCGAAGAAAATATTGATCGGCTTTGCCTGCGCCACCCGAATGCTCGACTGCGATGAACCCAGGAATCAGGCGTAACACCTGCGCCGGGCGTCCTTGCGGCTGGAGCAATATTTCTTTGTCAGGAATGTACTGTTGCGAGGACGCAGCCACCGGACGCACGCCAATGATGGCCACCTCCGGCACGTCCACGATCTCAGCGTCTGGATCGTGGGCGAGAGCAGAGGAGGCAACAAATAGTAGCGCGGTGAGATGGAAGAAGAGGCTGAGGACAGTCACCAGGACCTCAGCTCATACCTTTTCCAGTCGTGGTGGTTACCAGCTTCCCGTGCTTGACACCTTTGGTCCCGATGAGGGTGTCGGCAATCTTCCTGATAACAGACCCTTTGCCCTTCACGACCAACACTTCTAAACAATGGTCATGGTCGAGATGCACGTGCATCCCCGACAAAATGAGGGGCTGATAACGATGCTGAATATCGGTGAGCTTTCTAGTCAAGTCGCGTACATGGTGGTCATACACAAACGTGATCGTCCCGACCGTCTCTTTATCGTCGCCCCACTCCTGTCCGACCAGGTTGTCCCGGATCATATCCCGCAACGCCTCCGAACGGTTCGTATACTTGCGTTTCTTAATGTGCAGATCAAAATCATCAAGCAGGTGATGGTCCAGCGACACACCGAATCGAATAAGCTTCTTCATGGCAGCCTCATAAGTAGCACGATTGTTCAAAACGTAGCATCACGCGAGACACAAATCAATACACAGTCATCACAATCAAGCAGGGACACACAACTGCTGGAATCTATGCTTTCAACAGGCTGGGGGCGGGAGCTGACTCGGACTGCGGGTAGCCACCGAAGACCTTGTGCTGCCTTCTCTTCGACATCACACTTTCCCCCTAAGGGGGTCGCCGGGCCATCCTTCACTGCGCGCATCGAACGAGCACAGTTTCATCGTGCGCGTTCTGCGAGCAAGAAGGATGGTCTGGCGGCTCCCTTCACACCCTTCCGAGCGTGCGCGTCGCGCGAGCACGTGAGGCGGGCCTGGCCACCCCGTACGGTCCTATTCGCCTTGAATCGGAATGTACATGACGTTCCCCTGCCGATTGACCAGCAGGAGTGCAAGATCGGTAGGTTTCATAGGGTCTGCGAGACGTTGGAAGGTAGCGAAATTACTGACCGCGTGTCGATTGAGTTCGAGCACGACATCGCCCGGCAGGAGGCCGGAGGATTCGGCCAGACTGCCTTCTTCAATGTCCGTCACCACCACCCCGACGATGACAGCCAGATCCATCTGCCGAGCCAACGGAGCGGTCACATCGTCGAAGACGACACCGGCGAGGGGATGAGCCGTGGCCGCTGCAGTCGATGCGGCCTGGCTTTTTTTGGCCCCTTCACGCGGTGCCTCCTGTACAACCAGTTCAGCCTGGTACGGCTTACTCTCGCGCACGAGATCCAATCGGTGCTTACTCCCGATCGTGGACGCGGCCACGAGGTTCCGAAGATGTCCGCTGTCCATCACGTCGCGCCCGTCGAATCGAACAACCACATCGCCGCGCTTGAGTCCAGATTTCTCGGCGGACCCTTTTGCTTGTACATCGGTCACGATCGCGCCTTTCACATCGGGAAGACGAAAGACCTTCCCTAACAGCGGCGTGACATCTTGCGTCGAGGCGCCGAGGAACCCACGGACAACACGACCGGTCTTGAGCAAACTCTGCATAGCAGCCCTGGCCATATTGCTCGGAATGGCGAAGCCCACGCCGACGCTTCCGCCTGTGGGACTGGCGATCGCCGTGTTGATGCCGATTAGCTCACCGTTGACATTGACGAGGGCGCCGCCGGAGCTGCCAGGATTGATGGGGGCATCGGTTTGAATAAAGTCTTCGAAGTCGGCGACACCGACATCAGCGCGACCGACGGCACTGACAATGCCGAACGTCACACTGCGACTCAACCCAAGCGGATTCCCGATCGCGAGTACAAATTCGCCGACGGCGAGGGCGCTCGAATCCCCCCACGTCACCGTCGGCAGATTGATCGCCTGAATTTTCACCACGGCCACGTCGGTCTTCGGATCAGTGGCCACCACGCGTCCTTTGTATTGTCGCCGGTCGGCGAGAATCACATCCACATCGACCGCATCGGCAATGACATGGTTGTTCGTAAGAATGTAGCCATCCGACGACACGATGACACCGGAGCCCTGACCATATTGCCGCCGCGGCGGAGCATCCTTGAACAATCCGAACGGGAGCGCTTCGTCGCTGAACGCTTGATCGCGGACCATTACCGTTGAGGCAATACTGACGACGGCGGGAATCACTTTGGTCGCGGTCGCTTTGACCTGCGGCTGGAGTTCACCCCCGCCCGCCACAGGAATTACTCGACTCCCGGCCAGAGCTGTTCCAACGACGATCAAGCCCCCCACACAGAGCCCGATTACGATTCGCAATATCACATTGGGTCGAAACACGCCACGGTCCTTTCTAACAGACTGCTGAAACAGTGCGCCGGTCTGTCTGGTCTTTCTGATCCATCTGGTTAGTCTCATGCACCCAAACAAACTAGACAGACCAGATGAACCAGATGACCGGACAGACCGGGCAACACCGGCTGTAGCCTAGCACGCGTGTGCCGGAGGCGCACTTACAATTCCACATGGCGCAGGCGGAGGGCATTGAAGATGACGGACACAGAACTGAAAGTCATGGCGGCACTGGCGATCATGGGGCTCAAGAGTATTCCCCAGACCGGATAGAGCACGCCGGCCGCGATCGGCACCCCGAGCACGTTATAGAGAAAGGCGAACAGGAGATTTTGCCGAATATTCCGCATCGTGGCCTGACTTAGCCTCCGCGCACGGAGCAGCCCGCGCAGATCCCCTTTCACCAGTGTAATCCCCGCGCTCTCAATGGCCGTGTCCGTTCCGGTTCCCATGGCGATCCCGACATCGGCCGACGCAAGGGCTGGGGCATCATTAATCCCGTCGCCGGCCATCGCCACTATGCAACCTTGCGACTTGAGCTCGGCAATGATCTGTCCCTTCTGGTCCGGCAAGACGCCAGCCATAACCTCCTCAATGCCAAGTTGCCGAGCTACCGCTTCGGCCGTATCGCGATGATCTCCTGTCACCATGACAATGCGAATCCCTTCGTCCTTGAGCTCTTGCACCGCGTCACGAGTCGAAGCTTTGATCGGATCTGCCACGCCAAGCACGCTGGCAACCGCCTCATCGATGGCAACAAACAGGATGGTCTGCCCTTCACGACGAAGTGAGGCCGCTTCTTCGTCAAACTGCATGAGGCTCTGGCCGGATACCCCGACTTCATGTCGCAAAAACGACGTGGTCCCAATGGCCACGCGACGTCCAGCGACCGTCCCGGTCACACCCTTCCCCGTCACTGAACGAAACTGCTCGACTGGGACACTCGCGATCCCTCGTCCTTCCGTTCCCGCCACCACCGCTGCGGCCAACGGGTGTTCACTGCTCCGTTCGAGACTCGCGGCCAGGCGCAACAGTTCGACTTCTGACCAGGGCGGCACAAGACGCACCGACAGTAGTTTCGGTTTACCCTCCGTCAGGGTCCCGGTCTTATCAATCACGAGCGTATTCACCTTGCCAAATACCTCCAACGCCTCGGCCTTCTTCACCAAAACACCAACCGTCGCCCCACGACCGGTCCCAACCATGATCGACATCGGCGTCGCCAACCCCAGTGCGCAGGGACAAGCAATAATCAGGACCGCTACGGCGTTGACCAGCGCATAGGCCAACTTCGGCTCTGGTCCCCAGACCGCCCAGGCCACAGCCGTGATCAGCGCAGCAGCCACAACCAGCGGGACAAAATACGCCGCGGTTACATCGGCCAGACGCTGGATCGGCGCCCGACTCCGCTGCGCCTCACTGACCATCTGCACGATCCTGGCAAGCATCGTGTCGCGCCCGACTCGTTCAGCTACCATCACAATCCCGCCTGTGCCGTTGATGGTCCCTCCGGTCACCCGAGCCCCCACTATTTTTTCAACGGGAATCGATTCCCCCGTGATCATAGATTCATCCACAGCGGTCGTACCTTCTTGAACCATGCCGTCGACCGGCACCCGCTCTCCTGGCCTGACGCGTAGCCGATGGCCTACTTGAATATACTCAAGCGGCACATCTTCATCCTGTCCATCCAGCTTGATCAGCCTGGCTGTCTTTGGCGCAAGCCGGAGCAAGGCGCGAATCGCGGAGCTCGTCTGACTCCGAGCCTTCAGTTCAAGAACCTGGCCGAGCAGAACCAGCACCGTAATCATGGCTGCTGCCTCAAAATAGACCGCGGTCGAGCCGTCATGCAGCCGGAATGAAGCGGGAAGCAGCGTCGGCACAACGGTGGCAACCATGCTGTAGCCATAAGCTGCTCCTGTTCCAATGGCTATGAGCGTGAACATGTTGGGGGCCCGGTTCACCAGAGAAGCCCCCCCTCGCTGGAAAAACGGCCAGCCGCCCCAGAGCACCACCGGCGTCGCCAACAGCCATTGCACCCAGTTTCTCGTCGAGCCGGTGAAAGCCTGAGGAAGAGACAAACCGGGAATCATATCGGCCATGGCCAAGAGCATGACCAGGAGGGAAGGCGCAAGACAGATCCAAAAGCGTCTACTCATATCCTCAAGCTCGGGGTTTCGTTCATCCTCGAGCGAAACGACTTTAGGTTCCAGTGCCATCCCGCAAATCCGGCAGGCCCCTGGTTTGGTCTCAAGCACCTCAGAGTCCATCGGGCAGATGTATTCGACCAATCCACCAGACGAAACCGGCATGGCGCGAGGAGTGCGCTGCTCAGAAGGAGTCAGGTAGTGGACCGGGTCGGTTTGAAACTTGGTGAGGCAACTCGTAGCACAGAAATAATAGGTCTTCCCTTGATACGCATAAGAGCCGGCTGCCGTGGCCGACTGCACCTTCATCCCGCACACGGGATCGACAGCCACAGCTCCCATCACGGCAGGGGCAGGTTGCATCATGGGTAGCGGTCTTCTTGTGGTCGGCTTTGTGGAACTGGTCGGCTGCGGCTGTAACGCCCGGTCCGGATCGGCCTTGAACCGTTCCAGACAGGACAGGCCGCAAAAGTAGTAGCGCTGGCCTTGATGGTCGTGACTTCCGGCTGCAGTAGCCGGATCAACCGTCATCCCGCAAATTGGATCAATCGCCATCTCTCCTCAGAAGGACTGTTGAGATTAAAGTTCTGAAGTATTAGTTTTCAGGCTCACCGTAACTCAATACTCAGAATTCAGCACTCAGAACTTTCGAGTTTACTTCTTTGCATCGGCATCCAGAATGCTCTGGATGATCAGCTTAAGATTCTCCGGATCGATATTATCCGCCTTAATATTCCCATCGATTAGCACGGTCGGAGTCTGCTGAACCTTGATGCGCTCGCCCCACTTGCGCCCCTCCTCGAATATCTTAGCCGGCTTCCCGCTGGCCATTCCTTCTTCAAACGCTTTCGGATCGAGTCCGACTTCCCTGATCAGGACTTCCCGTAGCGAGCGATCCAGCACTCCTGTGATCTTATCTGTATGGATGGTGCGAAAGAGGACGGCTTTCATTTCATTCCCCTTTCCCATCATCTTCGCTTGCTCATACATATCGAATGGGGTCGGGAGCTTCCCATGAATCACCGGGAACCCCACCATCGTGGCCTCAAGTTTGTTTCCGAACTCTTTCACCAACAGTGCCAGGCCTTCCCCATCGAACCGGTGACAATGCGGGCAGTAAAAGTCGGCGAACTCAACCAACTTCACCTTGCCAGGCGTATGCGTGGATACCTCACCCTTCAGGACTTCGAACTTGCCCTTTAACTCGGAAGATGCAGCTATGGCTGGTGAGCCCCCTAGGACGACGACACTCCATACAACCGCACAGACCACCGAGGCCCATTGCGCACACTGTCTGTTCATCATATCAACTCCTTTTTGGATCAAGGTTGAGCGCTCATTATATCGAATGTGCCGTTAACTTACTCCTTACTCTTCGTGTTAGACTCTCGACATGTTGGCACGTACGGTACTCTCTATAGTGGCCTTGCTGGTCACGCTCACAGGCTGTGCCTCGACGCAAGAGGCGGGGGACGGCTCGGACGCACAGACACAGCCACTCCCCTTCCTCCAAGTTAAGGCAGCACCAGACTCCTTTAAAGGTCACTCGGTGGTCTTTGGTGGCAAAGTGTTGACGGGTCGACGACAGAAAGATGGCACGAGGATCGAGATCTTACAGTTACCGCTCGATCGATCGATGCGTCCCGGATACGACTTAACCCAATCACAAGGCCGCTTTGTCGCCCTCCAGCGAGAATTCCTCGATCCTGCGACTCTCCCACCAGGGACCAGAGTCACCGTGACCGGCGAGGTCTCAGGCTCCATCACGCTGCCATTGGATGAAACGGACTATACCTATCCCGTCATCGACATCAAGCGTGTGCAAGTTTGGGCCGGATCGGACGATGTGGCCCCCCGTATCCGCCCCTATATGGGACCAAATCCCTATTGGGGACCTTACTGGAGTCCCTTCTGGCGACCTTGGCCATATTGGTAGGCGAGAGGGGCGGGACTTGCGCGACGAGCGAGTCGAGCCGCACCTCCGATTCTGCTTCATGCGGCGGTGCCATTTCTCGCAAGTATCGCCCTTCCCGCGTGTCTCACTTGTTCACCGCCCCGACGTACCGACGATCCGCTCAACCCGATCGTCGCGCCCACCGAGGTTAAGATACTTGTGATATTGGGCCAATGCTTTCGGCAGATCTTTCCGATGCAACTCATAAAAGACACCCAAATTGTAATGCGCTTCAGCATGGCCCGGCTTGAGCGCGATGGCTCGCTCGTAAGACCGCTCGGCCTCTTCAAGCTTGTTCAGACCGGCGTAGATCATACCCAGGTTCATATGTGCTTCGGCATACTCCGGTCGATACCGCAAGACCTCGAGAAATTCCTGCTCCGCCTCCACGGGTCGGCCTTGGCTCCGATGAATAAACGCGAGGTTATAGTGCGCGTCCACTAATGCTGGTTCTGCCGCGATGGCCTGTTTGTACGAATAGGCGGCTTCCACGAGATCGTTGGCCTTCTCCGCCATCCGCCCGGCGAGGTACCAGGCGTCGGCATACTTAGGATCGAGCTTGAGCAGCCGACCCACCGTCTCTCGGGCTTCGCGATTCTCTCCCTGCGCCTCATACAGCAATGCGAGATTGTACAGGGCGTCACGGTGGCTCGGATAGGCGGCCAGCAAGGCCTGGTAGGTCTGGGTAGCCGCGGCGAAATCACGACGTCGCTCATACAGCCTGGCTAAGTCGAAATACGAACCGGCATGTCGTGGATCGATCTCAATCGCCCGCCTGAGAGCCTGCTCCGCTTCGGCCAATTTCCCTTGAATCAGATAGACCTCGGCCAGGTCGTTCAAGGCATCGGGATAGGCCGGCTTCAGCTTCAGTGCATGGACAAAGGCATCGACAGCCTGAACCGGTTGCTTCTCTTTGAAATAGATCATACCGAGTAGATGGCGCGCTTCAGCTGAGGAGGGATTCAACTCGATGGCTTTCCTGGCAGCTTCGGATGCCGCGACAAGATCGCCTTTTCGCAGCAGCGCGGTGCCTCGCTCGTAGTGATGCTTCGAGGCATCCGGTTGCTCAGCCGCCGACGGGACCGGGATAAAAGGAGAAACCAAGGCCGGGCACAAGGCGAATAGCGCGATGGCGCTATGTTGGAGGAGACGATTCATGGTCAGCCTGTTTTGTTCATTTAGTTTGTCTGGTTTTTTTTGGTTGGACGAAACTAACCAGATAAACAAAACAAACCAAATCAACCAGATGAACCAGTTCGACCCGCACCAGTCCGGCAAACTATAGACGGCAGCAACCATGAAATCAACGAGGTGCGCCTAGCGTGTGATTGATGGCACAGGGTGAGCAAATGACTCGACGAGATGGGAACGATCAGCAGCGTCGAATGATTCGGCGTGTGATTGCAAGACCCGACCTCGTTCAGGCTCCTTTCTGATACGCCGCTCGGATTACCCGTTTCCTTCGGCAGCTCTACCCATTTGAAACCACCGTGTTTCATACTGTCGTATTGGCATCTACCTGCTTCACCTTCAGGACGGCCAGCAAGTTCTGTTCGATGGTTGCCGATATGTCATTGAGGGGCAGGTGACTAAGGTTACTGGTCGAGAACGGGTTCTCCAGTTCGACCCCGATTTGGTCAAGAGACAGGAGAGGGTAGGCCACGAGCATCGTAATGAAAGGAACAAGCCAATCGCTATTTGACCGATGAAGGAGGGCAAAAGGCAACGTGACAAGAAACAGAAGAATAAAACGTCGAATGTTGATCGAATACACACGTGGCAGCGGGCTTTTCAGAATTCGCTCGCACGCCCCGATATGATCGAGCAACAACGCTCGTTCCCGGTCTATTTGCATGAAGGCAAACCGGTCCATCTTCAATTGTTCGCAGGCTTCACGCAGTAAATCACCCAGTTTCAGCGCAACGAAACTCGGCATGTGATCGGCAGCCGCAATTTGCTTGGCATGTTCTGGACCTACCAAGTTGGCAATCTCAGACGAGGGCCGTTCACCCCGTAAACTGTGACGTGCCACATGCGGAAAAGCAGCAGTCCAGCGGACAATGTTTTCCCGCCATTCTGAATTCGTCGGGCCGTATGCCATTGCACTGACGGCGAGATTGCGTGATTGGTTTACGATGCCTCCCCAAATTTTACGAGCCTCCCACCATCGGTCATATCCCGCATTCGTTCTCAGGATAAGCAGAAGCCCCAAGGCTGCACCAGCGAATTCATAGGGAGTGATCTCCAAACCGATCGACACTTGGAATAGCTTTTCTACCAGCCACGCACCTCCACAGATGCCACTGGCGATGAGGCCGAAAACCAAAACGAAGGGCATTACATGAGAAGTAATCGACCCTTGGAGACCGAACGCCTCCCGCCAGAATCCTTGCCGGGTTTGACTACTCATGCCAATTGGTTCCAAGTATCATTATCAGGGCTGCTCAGATGGAGTGAGAGGTCCGTCGTCGCACGCTGCTTTCGATTTGCGGGTGGTACTCGGCAAGTTTCACGAATTGCCCCGTCTCCCCGTCGTAGGCGAACACTTCCCCAGTTTCGATTTTATAGACCCACCCATGCAAGTGCAGGTCGCCTCGCACCAGTCGGGAGCCGACCGCCGGAAGCGTCTGCAGGTTCTCAATTTGTACCAAAACATTCTCTTCGATGGTGGCAGACAGCAAACGGTCCCCGTCAAGGTGGCCGTAGTTCTCACGCATAATGCGGCGGGTCATTTCGGCGTGCGATAACCATGACGAAACGGCAGGAAGTGAAGCGACCTTTTCAGGATGCAGCAAGCCATGCATCGCCCCGCAATGGGAATGGCCGCAGATGATGATGTCCTTGACGCCGAGAGCGGCCACGGCGAACTCGATGGTCGCTGCCTCACCTCCGTTGCCCGCACCATGCGGTGGGACGATGTTCCCAGCATTGCGAAGGATGAAAAGATCGCCGGGCTGGGCCTTCGTCAGCAGGGTCGGGTCGATGCGAGAGTCGGAACAAGTGATGAACAGGGTTTCGGGGTTCTGGCCCTTCGCCAACTGCGCAAACAGCGTCTGCAACGAAAGGAAACCCTTGGTTTGGAATTGATGGATGCCTTCAATCAATTTTTGCACGACCGACCTCCTTAGAACGCGAACCCAGACCGACACCAGTAATGTGTGCCGGTGTACCCCTTCTCGCGGAACCGGTCGGTTGACAGCATAGGATATGCTGCGCACTTTCCAGTCGCCGAACTATAAGTAGGCTGATCCGCATAAGATGCGGACCTCTGATTCCTTTCCATAATAACACCACCTTGGAGCTTTTCACCGGAGGCCTGTTACCCCCTTTACCTTTAATTGTTTACTCTCAGCCACGCTGATTTATCACGGCCCTTACGTGGATCAACATAAGACCATCGCTCTGAATGGATTCAAAGCCCGTCCACCAGACAACGAACACTTGATGGCCCACATCCCTACCGTGCAACGGTTCATCGCGAAACGGTGCGAACACTCGTTCCTCGTGAAGCTATCTGGTTATTCGCGTGCGGTTCGCGAGAGTTGCGAGAAAAGCGGGACTGCCTGGAAGTTTCATCTTGGCCTATCGCGCACATCTTACTTGTCTCTCTCACAATTTACGGACGACGCTTTATGCCAAAAACAGCAGAACAGCAAGTACGGCAGACGCGCTCATGAGTAATGTGGGCTAGGATTAATGAAACAACCCTCCCGCAGGATGCCCAAAATGACATCCCGGCAGGCCGCAGGGATCTCGGCGACTGAGAGCGATGCTGGGGGGCATTTTCAGCATCCTGCTAAGGACGGCGGTTGGAACCTGTGAGAGCCTGCTTAAATACCGAGCGGAGGCCGAAGTAGGCGATGGAATCTTTGAGGTTGGAATACAGCCTCTTGAAGGTTCCCATGTCCGGGTTGGTGACGTACTCCATCGTGAGGGCAATTCGTTCTTCCCCTTCACCGAGTGGGGTCACCGAATGCCAAAGTTTATCACCATTGAAAATGACGAGGTCTCCCGGTTGCGTGATCAGCTCAAGGTGCCTAGGGGATTTCGCAGGATCATCCTTAAACAACTCGCAGACTAGCTTACATTGCGTAGACTTATCGACGAGCCCCATCAGAATGGTATAGCGCGCCCCTTTATAGTAAGACGTGTCATAGTGAAACCCGATATGATCCCCCGGCTCCGTATAGTAGTAGAGCGCACAGGAGTGGGGGTCGTTCTCAGGGCATAGACTAAGCTTGGCCTGTACCAGGCGGCTCAAGAATTCGATGAAGGCCCCGGATCGATACAGATCGAGAAAGCGCGGGGCCTTCTCCATCACAGTGTAGTAACTCACGCTCCCGCCTTTTTTGTGGCCGGGAATGTAGTTGCGATTCAGCTCACTCTTTACCCCTTGCGCCTGAGGAACGAGATGCTCTTCCACCAGAGAACGAGGAAGAAACTGTGGGACAAACAGGAACTCGTTCTGGTCCCAATATTCACGCGAGAGTCGATCGAGATCCAAGCGCTTGACCGCTTCGTCAACCGCTTCAACCAAGGAACTGACCATTGACTGACTCATGAACTCACCTACTCCTCAATCATCCACCAGGCTGCCAAAAAGCCCGTCAGCGGCGTTCTCAGTCGCCCGTCTCACTGCAACGTACCCCAAGGGTACGCTTCGGTCGCCGAGCTCCCTGCGGCCTTGCTGAGCGGCCTTTTTGAGCAGCCTGCCAGAATCTATCGCAAAACAATTTCCATCACATTCACTGTGGGGCACTGAATACTGGAGCCTTCACCACCTCCACATCGGCAGGTAATTTCAGCTCAAAGAGTGAGTCGCCGAGACCCATGTTGGATTGGGGCGACGAAAATTCAAAACTCGCAACATTGCCACTGACTTCGTAGAGAGAGATCGTCCGAATGAAGTAGGTCTTGGGAAACACTTCTAGCACGATTCGTTGTAACGACCTCCCTGCCTCACCTTCACGCGACTTAGGCAGGAGGGTGAGTAACCGGATTCCTCCCACACCACGCCCCTTCCCCGGCGTTGGCTCAATGTCGAACGATTCCTCCAGCTTGGCCGCCCCTTGCAAGAGCTCCAACGGGGCCTTGGAGGCCGCCATTTGTGTGAGCTTCCCTACCAACACTTGCTTGTGCTCCGGCACATACACTTTGACATCATCCCGATTGACATAGATGTCCTCGACCGAAGGGTCGAGATAATTCCACCGTAACCGGCCAGGCTTTTTGATATAGACCTTCCCTGAGGACATGATGGGCTGCTCGAACCCCTCGATCGTGGTCTTCTGTGTAAAATCCGCCTGGAGATCTTTCATTTTCTCATACCGCGCTTGGAGCTGCTTGGCCACCTCTCGCACTTCCCCCAACGCCTTCTCGTCACTCTCTTCTCCAGCGGCAAGCGGCAGCAAGGGGAATAGGCTCCACGCACAAACGAGCAGGCCTCCTACAAAACATGTCCAATTCAATTTCTTCATCATACCCATCTCGAGGGGAGTGGCCGAGGCGGCCCTTTACTGCGCGCATCGAACGATATACATGCTCCCTCCAAGCTTGCTCGTTCGCTCTTTAGGGATGGGGGCTGATTGATCTTCCACTGCGGGCGTTCTTTCAATTTCCCCAATACACTTCAAAGGTAGCCTGGTCGATCCTCGATTGCGCGCGTCGAACGAGCACATTCTTATCGTGCGCGTTCCGCGAGCAGGAGGACGACTAGGCGGCCCCTCCGATCCTTCGAAGGCCGCGCGTTGCGCGAGCACAGGAGATCATCAGAGCTCCATCCTCCCTCACACCTCTTCTGCTCCCACCGGCCCACGCCGCCCAACGACTTCTCTCCGTCCATCGCGACCAGCTGCGCCCACGAGGCCATCTGCCTCCATTTGCTCGATCATCCGAGCCGCCCGAGGATAACCCACCCGCAGCCGGCGCTGAATCAGCGATGCAGAAGCTGAACCGGTAGACAGGACCAACTCTTTAGCCTGCTCGTATACTTCGCCCAGCGACTCTTCCTCTTTCGCCCCTTCCTGTTTCAGTGCGACCTGCAACTCCTGATTGTAGGCGGGGCTGGCTTGATCCTTGACGAACTCGACCACGCGGCGGACATCGTCATCCGACACAAACGACCCGTGCAGACGCATAACGCGTCCGGTCCCCGAAGCCAAATAGAGCATGTCTCCACGGCCAAGGAGGGCCTCCGCACCATTCGCATCCAGGATGGTGCGCGAATCGGTCTTCGACGACACTTGAAAGGCAATGCGGGCCGGGAAGTTCGCCTTAATCAAACCGGTCAGCACATCGACCGACGGACGCTGCGTCGCCAACACGAGATGGATGCCTGATGCGCGAGCCATCTGCGCCAAGCGCGCAATCTTGTCTTCCACTTCCTTCGGTGCCACCATCATCAAGTCTGCTAATTCATCGATCATCACAACGATATAGGGCAAGGGCTCCGGCGGGGTCGTCGGCGGCAAGAACGAACCGGGGCTGCCATTCGAAAGCACTGTCTCTCCGGCAGAGAGCCGCTCCTCTTCAGTCAGAAACTCAATGGGCAATTCTGGCTGGTCCAACTTGGCCGCTGCTTCCGCCTCCAGCACACCCTGCGCCCCGGCGACCTTTCGATTATACGTGTCGATGTTTCGCACCCCTGCCTCAGCAAGCAATTTGTAGCGCCGCTCCATTTCAGCCACAACCCACCCGAGCCCCCGCGCCGCCGACTTGGGATCGGTGATCACAGGCCGTAACAGGTGAGGAATGCCGTCGTACGTTTGAAATTCGAGCATCTTGGGATCGATCAGGAGGAGCTTGACCTCATCGGGTCGAGCCGAAAACAGCAGGCTCAGGAGCATCGTATTGAGACTGACGCTTTTGCCGGCCCCTGTGGCGCCGGCAACCAGCAAGTGCGGCATCGTCTTCAGATCGGCGATCATGGGGGCTCCGAAAATGTCCTTCCCCAAGGCCAGGCTGAGCTTCGATCTAGCACGTGAAAATGCCTCGCTCGTCATCACTTCCTTCATTGACACCGTCTCGCGATAGAGATTCGGCACTTCAATCCCTACCACCGATTTTCCCGGAATCGGCGCGACGATCCGGAGACTGATCGCCTTCAGCGCCAACGCCAGATCATCGGCGAGATTCACTATGCGCGCAACTTTGGTCCCCGGCGCTGGCTCGAACTCATACATCGTCACGACTGGTCCAGGACGAACTTCCGTCACCTTCCCTGCGATGCCAAAACTCAGCAGGGCGCGGGTCAGCACATCGGATTGCGCCTTGATTTCTTCTTCTGTAACACGTCCGAGGGGGCCTGAAGGTTCGCTCAAGAGCAGGGCCGGATCCGGCAAGATATAGTCCCCCGTCTTCGCTTGGACGGTCAAGACCTGTTGGTCCGACTCGGATTCAATCGACTCAGTCGGTTCGGGAATCGGTCGTCGTGATGGCTGAATGACGGGCCAATTCAATTCCGGTTCCGCAACCGCCTCAGGCAGCGCCTCCTCAATCACCGCACGGATGGCTACAGACGATTTCTGTTTGGCTTTCCGTGGAGACTCAGAATCGGATTCTTCCACCGATCGTTCCGGGATCGACGCACGCACTTTACTGAACATCCAATTGCCCCATCCGGGAAGCCGCCGAGCGATCTCCGACAGAGAAATGGGCGCCGTGAAGAGGAGCGAGACCAGCAGTCCAGCTACGATCAGAATATGGGCGCCGGTACTTGCAAAATAGGCGCGTAAACTCTCGGCCAACACTTGCCCGAAGAAGCCTCCCGCCATCCCTCGATAAATAAAGCCGCTAGAGACGGTCGGCACCGCCGTGATTTCGAGATGGAACAGGCCGCTGAGAAACAGCAATGCCGCCAACGAGGCGCCGGCGTTCCGCAAACGGATCGACAGGGCGCTCTGGGTGAAACAGCGGACACCCATGAGCCCGAGAAGAATGGGAAACAAGTAGGCGGCCCCGCCGATCGACCAGAATAAGGTAGACGCGAAGAACGCGCCGACCGTACCGATGAGGTTTCTGGTTGGAGGCGTCGCAGCTGTCCCTGCCTTGAGTTCCCCTGGGACAAAGGACACCATGCTGAGAAGCGTCAAGAGCGCCAACGCGATCAGAACGACTCCGATCACTTCGCGTTTGATGTGTGAGGGGGGGGAAGCGGCGCCGCGGGTCTCGCCCCGCTTGGCCGAAGTGGTGACAGCCATGATCGCGATGCTAGCACAGGGAATCGGTCATTTCAAACAAGAGTCGGCCTAACCAGCATTATTCATGAAGCTTCTGCTGCAATCGCAAATACCGGCTGTAACGGGCAGTCTCGCCGTTACGCCTCCGAGGACCCGTCTCGCCTCGCATCTGCAAGCTTTTGCGACGAACCTTCATGATTAATGAGAGCTACGCGATCCACAGAATACACTTACGCCTCGTCAACCGAGCGCAAGAGAGAGCCGGAGAAAGTCCTCAACCGACAACGTCTCTGCCCGGCGAGCCGGAGCAATATCTAATCGCTGCAATGTCTCGGCGACAGGATGAAGTTCATACCCTTCGTCTCGCAGAGAATTGACAAGCGTTTTTCTTCGATGCGCAAAGGCTGCCTTCACGAGCGCGCGAAATGCGACGTCTTCCTGCCGGCTGAGCCTCGTGCGTTCTTTCGTGCGCAGCAGCACCACCGCCGAGGCCACCTCCGGTCTGGGGCGGAAACACTGGGCTGAGACACGAAACAGTTTGGTGATCTCGGCTGCGTACTGCGCCATCACGGAAAGGACGCCATAGTCGGACCCGCCTGGCTTTGCCACCAATCGATCGGCCACTTCGGCCTGTAGCATGAGCACCATCCGGGGAAACCGGCCCCGCTGGTCGAGTAATCTAAAGAGCAACGGGGTCGAAATATAGTAGGGAAGATTGGCCACGACGACCGTGCCCATCGGCAGACTCTCGACCGGATAGGCCAGCGCGTCCTCACAAACCAGTTCCACATTCGGAAGCTCTGCCTGCCTCGTTTCGAGATAGGCATGGAGCCGTGAATCCACTTCAACCGCCGTCACACGACCGGCCACATGGGACAGCGCCTCTGTCAGGATGCCGCGACCTGGACCAATTTCAAACACATGGTCGTTGGGGCCCAGTTCCGCCAACGCAACGATTTTGCGCACGATGTTAGGATCGATCAGAAAGTGTTGGCCAAGCCGTTTGTTCGGCGGAGGGATTTCAGGGATCGACACCGGTCAATTCCCGCCGGAAGGACGAGGAGTTGCTTGTGCCAGTTGCTTCGCCAGATCGGCAAGCGGGATCCTGAAATAGTCGATGAGATCAGTAAACTCTTCCACCAGATCGTTGGTAAAAGAGGGCCCCGGCTGCAGGGCGGCAAACGTCTGCCCTTCTTTCTGGCCCAGGGACTCGGTGATGAGCGCAATCGTCCTGGCTTTCCATTTTGCCACGCGTTCAGCTCCGGCAACGGTGTTGAGCGTTTCCATGGTCTCTTGAAAAATCTCGTCCAATTCCTTCAACTGCTTCTGAAGCATGTTAACCGCCGCACCCGATTGGTTGGTCATTAATATGCTCCTGTTTTTTTGCCTATCTGGTCAATTTGGTCTGCCTGGTTTGTTTGGTTCACTGAATCTCGAACAAGACAAGCTAAACAAACCGCGTCACCGACGTCGAGCGGCTAGCCTGGCGGCCAGCGTGATCGCCTCGACCAGACTGCCAGGGTCTGCGATGCCCTTTCCCACGATATCAAACGCCGTCCCGTGATCGACCGAGGTACGAATAATCGGCAACCCCACCGTCAGGTTCACACAGGTACCGAATGCAACGAGCTTTAATGGAATCAACCCCTGGTCGTGGTACAAGGCCACCACACCATCGTAGTCACCCCTCGCCGCCTTGCCAAACAGCGTATCGGCCGGCAAGGGATCGCTGGCACGAATGCCCTGAGCCTGCGCCGCACGAGCGGCCGGAAGAATAACCCGCGCCTCTTCATCGCCGAACAGCCCATGTTCTCCGGCATGAGGGTTCAATGCGGCGACACCGACTCTCGGTTTCTTGATTCCAAACAGGTCCCTCAACGCCAGATGGGCCAGTCTGATGGCTTTCTCTATTTTGGCCTGGGTGAGGAGTGCCGGCAAGTCTTTGATCGCGACGTGGGTCGTCACAAACATGATTCGGAGCGGTCCACCGATAATCATCATGCCGGATTCCTGCGCCTTGGTCAGATCTGCCAGCAGTTCCGTATGGCCGGGGAAATGACAGCCGGCCATGTTGATCGCTTCTTTGTTGATCGGTGCGGTGACGATACCGTCGATACAGCCAAGCTGCGCAAGCTCCACGGCCTTCTTGATGAACAGCACGGACGCCGCCCCAGTCTCAGGCGCCGCCACTCCACGCGGGAATCGCCCAAGGGGATGATCGAGCGGATCCAGCACAGCGAGTTGATTCGAGCGCGGAGGCATCGCCCCGTGACCCTCCAATCGGATCACGTCCATCTTGAGTTTCAGGCTCTTGACCGCCTGCTGCATCACCGGAAACGAGCCGATGACCAGCGGACGACAGAGTCTTCGCACCGTTGCCCTAGCCAAGGCCTTCGCAATCACCTCCGGACCGATCCCCGCCGGATCGCCCATCGTGATTCCAAGGAGGGGTTTGTCTTTCGACCTCGTCATGCTTTTCTTAGTACTCATACCCTTCGCCAATCACTCGTCACGTAGGATACTCAAAAACACCTTCCGGCAAGGCCGCAGCGAGCGCAGAGGCGAAACGTACCCAGCGCGGTACGGTGAGTCTCTAAGCGATGCGAAAACGAAGCTGGAGGGGTTTTTCAGCATCCGGTTAGAAAGCATATAGGTACACCACATACCCTATATAAAGGAGGGCACTCCCGCTCAGCAACCAGGGCCGCCAGAGACCGCTCCACACAGCCTGCACTAATAAGAAGGTGGCCGCCCCCACAGCAAGTACCATGGTGATCAATGCCGTCGGTGCCAGCGTCCAGTCCGTGCCCAGGAGCCCGATCGAGACAGGAATTGTACCCTGAAAGACGATCGCGCCGGTGACATTCCCTACCGCCAAGCGATCTTTCTTTCGGTAGAGCCAGAGAAAACTGTTCGACATCTCGGGCAACTCGGTCGCCAGGGGCGCGACGAGGAGGGCCAGGATTAATGGAGAAATCGACAAGACTCCCGCAATCGTTTCTGCGGCGAGCACGAAGAGATGCGCGCCGAACGCGAGCCCAGCTAAACCAAGGGCTCCTTGAAGACCGATAAGTCCAAACGACGGGACTGCCGACTTTCTGGCAAAGAGCAGTGGCTCAAGCCCACCCGCGCCCCCCTCCTCACCCGACTCACTGAACTTCAGCTTTACGTAATAGAGATAGAGGCTTATCAACCCGACGGCGGCTATGACGTGCAGCGATCGAGACGGGATAAAAGCACAGGCCAGCGCGACGCCATAAGCCACCACAAAGAAGGAGAGATCGCCCTTCACATCGTGGTAGTTCAATTGAAAGACGGCGGTTCGCTTCCCCAGTCTGGCGTAGACCACCAGCAAGATGGCCAAGATGGGGATCACCAATGTGCTCAGCATGAAGGGAGCGCCGAGGATCGCGCCCAACCCCACCTCCGCTTCGGCACGGCTGGCCCCGAAGAAAATGGCAATGATGGGGATCGACGTTTCAGGAAGTGTGGTGCCAATAGCTGCCAACACACCGCCGACCGCACCTTCGGACAGATTGAACCGCTTGCCCAACCACTCAATGGCGTTCGTAAATAGCGTGCAGGCGCCCAACGTCACCGCGACGGAGACGAGGAACAGGAGGCTGTAGAGTAGGACCGTCATCACCGGCCCGTCGGCCGAGCCACCCGCTGTTTGGCATAGGCAAGGGCCGCGTCTTCGAGCACCTCCTTCACGGGACGGCCCGTTCGTTCGGCTATCCGCTTGCAATCGAGATATTCCGGAGCCGCTTTGGCCGTCGTCTCGTTCACATCGGCGATCTTCATTCGGACAACTCCTCCGCGCACCTTCACCGAAATAAACCGCCGAGGAAGGATCTGTCGCATCACCTCATGAATCCGGACTCCCAATGTCGTCGTTTCCTGAAATAAGACGTCAAGGATCTGATCCAGCTGCGCCGGAGCCACAAGACAGGTCAGGACGATGCCGGGTCGCCCACGTTTCATGATGACCGGTGCGAGCGTCACATCGAGCGCCCCACGAGAAAATAACTGTTCCATCACATACTCGTACGTCTGCGGGTTCACATCGTCGAGATTGGTTTCAACCTGCAGCACAGTATCCCGTTCGCGCGCTCCTCGGGATGACGGTCGTACAAGAAACACGCGCAAGGCATTCGGCCAGCCTGCGGGATCAGCATCGCCCGCTCCATAGCCGATGGCCGTCGGCGTCATCACCGGCATGGAGCCGAACTCCGATGTCAGCGTGCGCAATAGCGCCATGCCGGTCGGCGTGGTGAGCTCACGGGGAGGGCCGGCACTGTATATCGGAATCCCTTTCGCCAGAATGGCGACCGCCGGACCAGGCACCGGCAGGATCCCGTGAGCCGAGTGCAGCGTCCCCGCTCCTACATTGACGGGGGAGGCCGTCACGCGCGTCACGCCCAACAGTTCACAGCCAATCAGGCCGCCGACGATATCGACAAACGAATCCAGAACCCCCACTTCATGGAAATGGACGTGATCCTTGGCCACGCGATGGGCATGCCCTTCCGCTTCGGCCAATCGATCGAACACCGATCGGCTTTGCTGCTTGATCTTGTCGGGGAGTCGACTCGCGGAGAGAATGGCGTGGATCCGATGAAGCGAGAGTGGCTTGCGCAAGCCTGTCGTGATCACGACGTCCACTTTCGTAGCATGGATCGCCCCTCGATGGACCCGCCGCTTCCGTAGCGTGAACCCTGGGAGTCGGAGTCGCTTCAGCCCGCTCACCAAGTCTGGAAACGAGGCTCCCGCATCCACGAGCGCGCCGAGAATCATGTCGCCGCTGATGCCGGAATAACAATCAAAATGGAGATGCGCGCCCATGTGCGTCCTTTCTCTGCCTAACCCGCATTATTCATGAACACTTCTGCTGCAATCGCCGATCCGCTGCTACGACAACCTTCGGCCGGCGGGCTCGCAACGGACCGTCATGAATAATGCGGGCCCATTCAAATCGCGCCCATCTTACCCAAGACGCACGTGAACGGCAATTAGTTCAGACGTCTAGCAGGCTGAAGGATGAAGTATTTGAAACTCCGAACCCCGACCTTCAGCCTTCATGTCACGCCTGTCGCGCGTTTCCCGCCCGTCGCGCTTGAATGCATTGACAGCCAATCAACGCTGTGTTATCCCCACTGCACTCGCCCGCCGACCGGGCACTTCGAACAACAAGCTGGTGACGCGTGTATCCCCTATGACAATCTTCCGCTCCGTGATTACGCCCTGCTCAGAGTTATTCGGATCGTGGACTGGTCGGGTCGCCTGGGTGCTACTTTGTGCCACGCTGTTGCTCTGGACCCCGCTGGCCGCCTCGGCAAAGTCGAAACGCCACCGGGCCCCGCGCCCCGAGCCGGAACTCAAGATTCTCGAACTGAATGTCTCCCCCAACCCCTATACAATCTCGTCCGGCTCGTTGCAGTTTACTGCCTTAGTCCAGCTGCCCAAGGAACTGAATGATGCAACCCTGCTGGAAGTCTCCTCCTTCATTACGTCGCCGTCGAAAAATTCGCTCCGCTTTCTGACCACGCGTACACCGCTGGAGCCGCACGCCGCCTCAACCGACAGCACCGCCCCTCCACGAGTCTCTGCCCTGCTGACCTGGGACGGGTTGGACCAGAAGAAAATCCCATCGGGAGCAGGGCTCTATCAATACGAAGTGCGCGCCAAGTTGCTGGCGAACGGCGAGAAAGGTCCCAGGACGCAGATGGTTGCCTGGCCGAAACGCGGAACGATAGAAGTGAAATAAGCCTCGGCGGGACGCGCGAGACAGGCGCGACTGGCGGGAGGAGCAAGATCTGTCACTTGTTCAGCATCTCACCTTTCGTGCTTGTCGCGCACTTCTCGCTCGTCGTGCCTCTCCCCTAACACGTTAATCCGGTGCGCAAGACAGCCAGCCCCAAACCCATTGTCGATGTTCATCACGCCGACCCCCGCCGCACAGGAGTTCAGCATCGTCAACAACGCAGCCAGTCCGCCGAAACTCGCGCCGTAACCTCGACTCGTCGGCACGGCCACGACTGGACAGGGAGCCAAGCCGCCGACCACGCTCGGTAAGGCTCCGTCCATCCCTGCTACCACCACGACCACCCGGGCTTGCATCAGTCGGCTCTGACGCTCCAGCAATCGATGAATGCCGGCCACGCCAACATCATAGATGGTCTCAACTTTACTCCCCATCACCTCCGCCGTCACTCTCGCTTCTTCCGCGACAGGAATATCCGAGGTGCCGGCTGAAATCACCAGGACATGTCCCCTTAGTTGCCGCTTGGGGTCGCGAATCGCCACAATACGCGCCTCGTCATGATAGACCGCTCGACGATCGAGTCGTTTAATGACCGTCGCGACCTGGCGAGTCGCGCGCGTCGCCAACAACGGGCGATGATGTTTCAACAACGCCTTCGCAATGGCACGAATCTGGGTCGCCGTCTTCCCCTCACAGAAAATGACCTCTGGAAATCCCTGCCGTAACGATCGGTGGTGATCAACCGAGGCAAATCCAAGATCTTCATAGGGCAACGAGCGGAGCTGCTCAATAGCCATCGCCACAGGCAGAGTGCCGACTCGCACCTTGGTCAGCAGTCGTTCAAGTGCCTCAGAATTCATGTCTGCCCTTTCTCCGGCTTTGCGCCGCGTTCCATCAGATCCGTCACCGCCTTGCGACAGGACTTGCCCTCGAACAACACCGAATTGATCTCTTGCACGATCGGCATGTCGACACGATGACGTCGCGCGAGTCCCAACGCCGCCTTCGCCGTCCGCACACCTTCGGCCACAGCCTGCATGCTTCCGAGGATCGTCTCCAGCCGCTCGCCCTTTCCCAGTCTCACGCCGACCGTGTGATTCCGACTCAAGGCTCCGGTGCAGGTCAAGATCAAGTCGCCGACGCCGGACAGTCCATAGAACGTTCGTGGGTCCGCGCCCATCGCGACACCCAACCGCACCATCTCGGTTAATCCTCTCGTGATCAACGCAGCCCGCGCATTATGACCGAGGTCCAACCCATCCACCACGCCAGCCGCAAGCGCCATCACGTTCTTGAGTGCGCCGCCGAGCTGGACGCCCAGCACATCACTGTCGGCATATATGCGAAAGGCCGGTGTCATCAACGCGGCCTGAAATGTCTTGACCAGTTCCTCGTTGCTCCCCGCTAAACAGAGCACCGCCGGTTTCCCTGCGCTCACTTCTGTCGCGAAGCTCGGACCGGACAACACCATGAGATCCCGGTGCATGACAGCAGGAAGTACTTCGGTCATGACCTGAGTCATCACATTCAACGTATCTTCCTCAACCCCTTTTGTCGCGCTGATGAACGGGATAGGGGTGGAAAGGGACCGGACCAGCTCGCGCAACACAGGACGTGCAACATGGGACGGCACCACGAAGAGCAATCCCTCGCACTGTTCGGTGAGATCCACCAACGATCCAGTGGCAACGAGCGATGGAGGAAGGGCCACACCGGGCAGAAAGACCGGATTCTCGTGTTTCCCGTTGATCGCATCCACGACCTCTCGTTCATAAGCCCAGAGACGAGTTTCGAGACCTTTCTCCGCCAGATGCTTCGCCAGGGCAGTGCCCCAGGCACCGGCCCCGATCACTCCTATGCGATGGATGGATGGCATGATTAAAAAGTGATTGCGCGGAAGGGACGACAGCAACAGGATTTGCGAACCACGCGGATTATAGGAACCGGTTCTTTCACCTGTCAATGAATCAGAGACAGTCTTTCAAATCTGTCAAGTTCAGCCAGGCTCCACCGCCCTGCCAAATCAGGGTAGGGAGAACAGGGGTGGCACATGCCTTGCTCCTTCTTCGTACGATTTCACAATTTCCTTCGTGCGGATGCACCGGACGGTTAGTATCAGTAGGGCGTCGTTACAGGGGAAAGTAAGGAAGATGGCAATGAAAACCACACGATTGACAAGGCGTTTCATGACCACGAGCCTGCTGACCGTCGTGGCGGCGATTGTTCTCTCCCTGCCTCAGGCGTATGCAGAAACCTACGTGGCAGGGCAGTTTGGAGCCACTTTCCCGGGAAATGGTTTGTCAAGCGGCGATTTGACCTCTACCAGCGCACCGTTTCAAAATGGCGCGACCTCCGGCACAGTCAATTTTCCAAGCGGGTCAACCGTCAGCGACCAGTCTTTGAAAGCCTCGTTCTTGCTTGGAGGCAAAGTAGGCCATTATTTAAGCAAGGCTCGATGGTTTGGCCTCGAAGCCGAAATCTATTACAGCACTCCTCACATTAAGCAACAAGATATTACGCTCCGGTCGGGCACTCCATTTACTTTTTCCCCTTCAGGCGGTGGACCAAGTATACCTCTGGGGAATGAACTCACGTCAGTGGGAATTCAGGGTGCCAATTTAAGTGTGCTGACAATTGCTCCCTTCAATTTGCTGTTTCGCTATCCAGGAAATAGACTGCAACCTTACATAGGTATTGGCCCCGGAATTTTTATTGCTCGCATCAAGGACCCCTCGATTACCCAAGGAGACAACTCCCAATCAAGCACGAAGCTCGGCATGAACACCTTCATCGGCGTCAGATACTTCCTCACAAGACACTTGTCAGCGTTTGCAGAGGGAAAGTACAATTACGTTCGGTTCAACTTTGAAGAAAACCCTAATTTCTTTGGCTTCAACGCCACATACACTCCCATTAACGTCGCCGTTGGCGTCAGCTACCACTTCTGAGTATTGAGCCAATCCACTCCACCCCCATCTAGTATCTCAACGTGGTTCCGTGTAGCCTAGGTACGGAACCGCCCATGAAACTTTGCCCATCCTGTCGACATGAACTCCCGGAGATTAGCCGCTACTGTTCGCAATGCGGCCAACGGCTTCATGCCGACCCGATTGAGACTCCCCCGCCCCCATCACCTCCGCCACACGCGGCACCTGGACCGGGACAGCTCAACCTTGAATTCCTCTATGGCATGGTGGCTATGCTGTCCCTCGCGATCCTCTTCCCACCCTGGGAGACCCAGCCGGCACAAGCCCCCGAATTCCTGGGCCTGCATTTTATCTTTGCGCCCCCGACACCGGACGCCGTTGTCAGCCGACTGCTGCTGACCATCGAACTCGTCACCATCGCCATCGCCGGGCTCTATGGGTCTTTTCTCTTCCGACAAAAACCCTAGCAGGATGCTGAAAAGGTGGGGGATGGCGGGAACGATCCCCTTGCTCGCGCAACGCGCGGCCTCAGAAGACCCTCGTTGGACGCGCGCAGTTGGGATCATCCCGGCCACCCCTTATGAAGTGACAGCTCGCTGCGGCCTTGCTGAGCGGGATTTTTGAGCATCCTACGCAGAATTGTCAAGAATCCTGCTAGCGGGTCAAATAGTCATTGGTTGGTGAAAAGACTGCGGGGCGGTCCCCAGCCAGTGACTATTGACTGATGACCAGCGAATCTGCTCAGTCCAACGCCAGAGTCAGACACTTGGCCGAGCCGCCTGATTTCATGAATTCATCGAGCGGGACTGGATGAGTGAGATAACCGCGCGAGGTCAACAGGGCTTCTGTTTCCGGACAGCCTGCGGGCAGCACAACGTGTTTCTCGACACAGACGGCATTGCAGGCAAACCTGAGAGCCTCAACTTCCGGCACCGCGAGACGTCTGGAAGGAACAACCCGTTCGGCAAGAGCCTCTTGCCCATAACGATCGAAGGCGGGAGGGAAATACAGGAGCTCACCGCCGCTCAAGGGACACAAGCAGGTGTCGAGGTGATAGAACCGCTTGTCGACCAGTTCGAGTGGGATGATCTCTTGGTGAAACCAGTCGCTGAGCGTCGGGAACACACGGATATCCGTTCGTTGTCGATAGCCACCGAACCAGATGTCGGGGAATCCCAAGAGGTCTCCGGCCCCCTCGAAGAAGCAACCAGGATCCAGCATAACAAGTTCGTACCCCTGCCTACGAAACCAGTCCTCAAAATACGCCTCTTCCTTCTGCCGTTCGGCATAGCGAAAACGACTCGGCACCGCTGTGCCTCCAACGACCAGCCCGGCATTCGCCGTGAACACAAGGTCGGGCAGCCCCGGCACCGGTTTCATCCGTTCCAGGACCGCGCCCACGTCCTGTTCGAGTACCTGCATGAGGTGATGCCACTGACGGATGGCCCGGTCTGTATCGACGGCGTTCGAACGACGCATCCAAGGATTAATCTCATATTCAATACTGAAATAGTCCGGCGGACAGACCAATAGACGACTCATGGCCCCCTCCTTAGCAGCGGGCTCCGGTACCCGTTAAACGTGAAGCGTAGCACTGCGGCCGCTCTTCTTCCGAAACCCTTCTCGGTTAACGATTTACGTTTCACGTTTTACGTCTCACAGACGCGCTCCGAGCTCACGCGCCAGTTCGCGCAGAAACGACGCGGCGTCCATGACCAGCCCGACAGCTTGAAAACTTCCTCGATCCGAGAGTTTCGTCGGGACGGCCGGATTGACATCGACGCAGACGGATGGGATCGTGGCAGGCAACAAATTGCCCGTCGCCACCGCGTGCAACGTCGAGGCAACGAGCAAGGCCAGTCCGATACCGGGAATTGCCGCACGCATGGCTGCCTGGGCTTCTAGCGAATCCGTGACGACTCCGGGCAACGGGCCGTCATCGCGGATCGTCCCGGCCATGACGATGTGGACGCCCCGCCTCACGCAGGCCGCCATAATTCCGGTCTTGATAACTCCTGTCCTGACCGCTGCCTCGATGCTGCCGATGGCCCTGATCCGATTAATGGTTCGCAGGTGGTGCTCGTGCCCATGCGGCACGACGCGACCAGCCGTATGCCCATAGCCGAGGGACGTCCCGTAAAGATCAACCTCCATATCATGAGCGGGCAGCGCATTCCCGCAGAACAAGACATGAACGAATGCTTCCTCGATGAGCCATGTCAGCGCCTCGCGTCCTCCGGCGTGAACGATCGCCGGCCCCCCCGCCAGCAACACCTTGCTGCCCGCTTTCCCCTCTCGGAAACCTGCGCGCAACTGCATGAGACGCTTGGCGATGTCGCCGATAATATGCCCGTGGGGACGCTCGGCCGAGACCTGCGATTCCATGAAGCTAAACACATCGCGATCACGAGGCCGTTGGAGCGGGATCACCCGCACGCCCTCACGACCGGTCACAATCAAATCTCCCCGCTTCACCTCTCCCATTGGAATGGTGCGGGCAGTCAGCCCCACGGGGTCCACGCGAATTCCCAGGTCCATCTCGATCGCCTTCACCTTCACCCACTGGTCACGCACTCGTACCTGGGTGGATAAATGGGTGGTCGCGTAGAACTCGTCGGGGAAGATGCCGTCTGTCGGCGCTGCACTCAACCGGCAATCCCGTGCACTTTCGACCGACGCGCCGTGGGGTTGAATGGCATGGAGGATCTCGCTGAGCAGCTGCGCAGACGAGGCTCGCACGGTGATCTTTGCGCGCGACGGCTCCTCACGGGTCTTACCGATCTGCATATCTTGAATGTCGAAGCTGCCCCCCATCATCAGAATCCTGTCCAAAACCTTCGCGAGGATCAACGAATCGATGATATGGCCTTGGAGCAAGACAGTTTCTTGATCATGCATCATCAGTCAGACTCCCACTCTTATATGGAGAGGTCTCGCACAGATTCTACCACCAGTATCAACCGCCGCAGATCAGATTCTGTCTCTGCACCGATGACTCGCAGAGCCCTGCATCACCTCCGCAGGCTGTAGCAATCCCGGCGGGCGACTCAAAATGCTCCGCTAGCAAGGCCGCAGGGGAATGAAAACCGGAGGCGTACTCTCTGGGGTAAGTCGAGGATTTTCACGACCCGAGAACGAAGCTAGCGAGCATTTTCAGTCGCCCGCAAGTCGGGCTTCATGAGTTCGCGTAACACGCTGGTCGCATAGGCGCCTGGTGGAAGTGAGAAGGAGAGTGTGAGCACCGGCCCATCCAGGGCCCACTCCAAATCGGCAAGGGGGATTCTGAGCGAGCGCCGCTCACCGCGAAACCCACAGGCCTTCGCGGCTTCGGTGAGACTGTCGGGCGTGGCCCCGCTCTCAGCGACCACAGACCGTTCGATCTCGCCTGGTTCTCCGCTGGCCCATGAAACGCGCGACCCAAACAAGATGCCGGTGGGACTGATCTCGAACCGGTCGGCCCGAGGCTGCTCCTGCATGGCATCTTCGACCAGAAAACATGCCCCGTTCTCCATTTTCATCGCCCAGTCCCCAACCAAAACACGATCGAGTCGATCGAGTCGTCTTGCCAATATGTCATTAAAGAAGTGCGATTGATACGCGTTGAGGTACCACATGCGCTTGGACCGGCTCAGCCTGTTCCGACGAGCAGGGTCCACCAGCAGTTCGGCTCCGATCTGGTAATTCTGTCCGCCTCGCCCTTGCCGTTGCGGGCCGAAATAGTTCGGCACGCCTCGTCGAACTAGCAGGTCCGTGACCAGGGGCACCGTCTCGCGGGCGTGTGTGGCGACATCCCGGAGCACCAGCCGAAAGTGATTGCCGGCATGATGCCCCGGACGCAATCGATTGCGATGCCGGCCCAGCACTTCCACAGACAAGAGTTGCTCGTCCAATTTTAGGCGATCCATCCGTTCAGGCGTAATGCCTAGAACCGAGACCATCTGCGTGGTCACGGCCCGGGCGTCTTTGAGGCCCGCCACTCCAATCGCTTGCGCTTTCACGCCTAAGACCGAAGACAGTCGCAGGACGAGATCCGGAGTCGAGAGCAGGCGTTTTCTGATTTTTATGTAGAGATGCTCACCCTCTCCACATGGAAGATAGAGCGGACGTTCCTCGACCTGAAAGTCTTCCGGGATTGTCCGCATCTGTCCGCCGATGCCTGGCAGTGTGGCGGTCAAGAAAGGCATGGTCATGATGCAATAGATCCCTTCGTCATTCGCGCGTGATCGCCCTTACCACTCAGTCAATCTTAATAGGGGTGAGACGACTCGCATGGTATACTTTTCCCATGTCATTTCGCCCGGCCTACCGCCGAACGAGCTGTCCGGAAAGTCATCCTGTAATGGCTCAACAGTTTAAGACCTGCTTGTTAGCGGCAGGATTGTTCCTCACCGTTCTGATGGGTGCTCTGTTCCCAGAGAACTCGTCGGGAAGAGAGAATGCGATTTTTCAACAGTTCACCCAGCACATCGGCCGGCAGATCCACAAAGACAAACAAGCCTTTGCGCAAGCGAACAACTGCGTCTCATGGTTTTATAAGGCGAAAAAGACCCCTTCCCCGTCCGCGCAGGGAGTCGGCTGGAACGCCACTCCCTCGTCCCAGTCCGAAATGGATTGTCTGCGCATCTATCCAAGCGGAATGGACGATGCGCGAGCTGATTTTGCCAACACACAGACGTTGCTCTCGGTCAGTCTGACCTTCTACGAATTCGCCTTGGTCGCCGACCGGAATGATGATGCATTTTACAGTCCCACCGAACTTCAAGATTTGCTCCGCTCCCTCACTCTCTCGTACCATGAAGGGGATCCAACCCCGAAGCAGGTCATGGCACTCACAGAGCGATTCGACAGCTGGTACCGCAATCGTAACATGGACGCCTTGATGCAAGGCATGAGCGATCTCTATGAACGAGGCTATCGCGTGAGCCCCTCCGATCGCGTCGAGCTGGATCGGGTGATGGGATGACGCGACGCACAAGCTCCTGGCCCGATCGAGCCCGTTCCTTCATCGGATATTGTCTCAGCGAACCTCTCTATCGGCTCTTTAGTCTCGTGCCCCACTGGGAAGCCGGGCTCTCCACACATGAGATCTCCCGACTCACCTATGTGCACGGCCCCCTGGCCGGCCGGCGAGCCGTCCACCTGAGCGATCTGCATCTCGATCGCTATCAGCCACGGCATGATCTTATCGTCGCCGCCATCGGCGAACTCCGCCCCGACTGGATTTTTATCACCGGAGACCTGCTCAACGTGCCGGAGGGACTGCCCCATGTGTTTCGATTTCTCGCCGGCTTGCGGGAAATTGCGCCGGTCTTCGTCACTTTGGGCAACCATGATCACTACAGTGGCGTGCCGCTTGATCAGTATTGCGAACTCGCCGATCGCCACAAGATCACTCTCTTGATCAATCAGACCACCTTCATTCATACGGACGGTGGCGAGATCGCCATTGTCGGCGTCGATGATCCCTCACTGCATCGGGCGGACTTACGCTGTCTGCCGCCGCGCGCGCGGGATCGCTTCATTCTCTTGCTGGCCCACGCGCCAAATATCCTCGATCAGTTGGAAGCACACCACGCCGTCGATCTGATCCTCTGCGGACATAGCCACGGAGGCCAGTGGCGCATACCCGGCGTGCCGACGTTCTGGCTCCCGCCTGGATGCAACGGCCGGATCGGGGGGCATCACGGAGGGCCTGGTCGCAGGCTGTATATTAATCGCGGGCTCGGATGGTCGTTTCTCCCCCTGCGGTTGAATTGCACACCGGAGATCGCCTGCATTGAATGGGTCAACGAACAGGCGCAACCAGAAGGCTGAAGGCCGAAGTTCGGGGTTCGAAGTTCCGAACACTTCAGCCTTCAGCCCGCCTTACCCGTCCGGCTTTTCTCGCAAGTCTCGCGCGTTCGAACGATTTCATGACTACTTGATCCGCTCCAGCGCCTCCTTCGATCGGCTCCTGACGGTTTGATCCCAGTCCTCTTCCATAACAGTCGTCAGTTTTTCCTTCGCCTCACTGGCGCGCAACCGGCCCAACCCCAACGCCGCGCAGGAACGTACATAAGCATGGTCATCTTCCAGCGCCTTCAGCAGTAACGGGATCACGGTCCTATCATTCAGGACGCCAAGGTAACTGGCTGCCATTCCCCGCATCCGATGCTGCTTGTCTCCCAACGCCCGCTGCAACGTCGTCGCGAAAAGGTCTCGTAACGCGGGCGTCACGGATTCCAACCCTTCCGCCCGGTACCCATTCACGTCAATCAGTGTAAAGGCAATCTCCAGCTTCTTCTCCTGTACCGTGGCCCGTTCGAACGCAGCCAATAACTTCGCACGTTCCCGCCGTTGCTTCCTGCGACGGGTGAACGCCCGGACCAATATCCACAGCCCTGCCGCAATCACCAACCCTGCGAACGCCATGGGGATGGCTTGATCGATCACATACTCCTGAACATCAAGCGACAGACGTTTCCACACCCAGACGCCGGTGATAACGACGCCGACGAGAACCGCAATAGCAGCCAGATTGGTCTGGCCCGAATCAGAACGAGTGCGCATGGGAGCAGTATCATAGCAGGATGGGGAAGGAGCGGCCAGAAGGGATATAGGTAGCCTGGCCGTCCTCCTGCTCGTGGAACGCGCGCCCTATCTTTTCCCTTGAGGGCCGGCTAGATGGTCGTCCACTGCGCGTGTCCAACGAGGGTCTTCTGAGACCGCGCGTTGCACGAGCACAGGAGACCATCTAGCCGACCCTCTTCCCCCCTTGACCCTTCATTCCAGCTAGGACTATTCTCTGTTTCATGGAGCTGCCGCACCCCAAGGATGATCCCTACCTCACACTCATTCGTCCGCTAGTCGAGTCCTATCTTGCCTTCAGGCGTATCGACATTCGCCATAGCAAGTCCCTGAAGTTTGAGACAATCTGACCCATGCGATTAACCATTCTCGGCTCCGGCACGAACATCCACCCTATGCGAGCAGCCGCGGGTTATCTCGTCCGCACCGATCATACGATGCTATTGGACTTTGGCCCACGCACCTTGACAAACCTCCTGAAAACCGGCGTGAATCGGCATCGGATCACTCACATTCTTTTCTCCCATTACCACGCCGACCACTTTTCCGACTTCATCACCTATTTTTTCGATGCGATGATCTTTACGAAATACCAAGGAGGAACACGCCCACCACTGACCGTCATTGGCCCTCGCGGGACCAAGAAATTCTTTCAGGCCCTCTTCGCCACCTTACCCGGCTTTACGCACGCGCCGTTCGCGGTGCATTTCAAAGACGTGGCTGATCGGGCGTTTGCGATCGGAAAGACGACGGTTATTCCCCGAACAGTGACTCACACGCAGGGCCTCCATTGCCTGGGGTACCGAATCGAATATGGCGGGAAATCCCTGGCCTATTCCGGCGATTCGCAATACTGCGACAACCTCGTCCGCCTCTGTAGCGACGTCGATCTCGCGGTACTGGATTGTTCCGCTCCGGCTAGTCGGCCGAACCCGGTCCATCTACATGCCGGTCAATGTGGGCAGGTGGCCAGAGAAGCCGGAGTCGGCCAACTCGTGCTGTCGCATTTGTATCCGATCACCGAACGATACAATGTGCGAGAACAGGCAGGGGAAGCATTCGGGGGAAAGATCGTGGTAGGGCGGGACTTAATGACAATCACACTGTAACGATGAGTTAGTCCCAAGTCTTTCAGGTCTATCAAGTCATCAAGTCCGAGGACTTTCGACGTGAAGACTTGATGGACTGGGCGACTACAAGCCGCCTTCGCGGTTGTCACACCCCAGGATTTCAATGAATTTCGTCAGGCGGGCCTTCTTGAGGGGGTCGTCCAGTTTGGCATAGATGGCCAAGAGGTTCTTGATCATGCGGGAGAGAATCGCGCGCACCGGACTCTGTTGCAAATATTTCTCGTCGAATCCATAGCCGGCTTCCGTGAGAAACCGCTGGCAATTCTTCTCGGTCAGCAACGCGCCCCCGTTGAAACAATCGACGAAGACTTTGTAGCGATCCGATTCGTACTTCACTAAGAAATGACCCGGCATCCCGATCCCATGAATCGGAAGACCCAGCCGCTTCCCGACAAGGAGGTACACCGTCGACAGGCTGATCGGAATACCCGTTCGTCGGTCGATTACGCAATTAAGATAACTATTCTCCAACTCATAATAATTCTTCGTGTTGCCCTTGAAGCCCTGCTCCGTAAAGAGGTAGCGGTTCAAGGTCTTGATCGTTTCCTCCCCCGACGCCCGCGGACCGATCCGGTCCTGGACCTCCTGCGCCATCTCGTCGAGCTGTCTGGCATACGATGCGACTGTCAGGGCGGGATAGGCATAGCGGGCGATCAGGAAGGCGCCCTGCTCGAGATCCATCGAGCCATCCGGCAGTGCCGCCAGCTGCATGAGTTCATCCTCGAGATTTCCACCGCGGATTTCCTCGAGCACCGAGACAAGACGATCCGCCATTTCAGGCTGTTCGATTTCCGCTTCCTGAAGCAGGGGAACCGCAGAGGGGCCGATGCCGATGAGTTTCCCGCTGATGGTCCGGACGATCTTCTCGTCCTCATCGGCCAACAGTCGAATCAGGGCCCGGATTTGGCTCTCGTTTATCAACATGGTGGGACTCCCAAAAAGCCCACTCATCAGCCCATCGCCCGACGGAACACTTTGGCGCTCCCGTAGAGACAGAGGGCGTCAAAAATCACCATGACGACGACCACCATCCCGACATGGGGGAGAGCCTCGGTCCAGCCAGAAAGGATCAACGGCCGCACCGCGTCGATCGCCCAGGTCATCGGATTGAAACGCGCTAAGAATCCCATCCACGCAGGCATCGCCGCCAAGGGCACCAACGCTGAGCTCAAGAAAATCATCGGGAGCGACAGGAAGCCCAGGACCGAAAAGAAATCGCCGTGGCTTTTTACGGAAAAGGCCATCGCCATGGAAATCGCGGTGAGACCAACGCCAAAGAGCATCCCGATCATCAAGATCACGGCGACACCCAGGAACCCGGTCGCCGGCTGGACGCCGAACAGAAAAGATACTCCAAGGATCACGAGCACTTGGAGCGAGGTAATCGTCATTACGAAGATGAAGCGGCTCAGGATCACAGAGCTGCGATGGATCGGCGTGGTCATCAACCGCTCCAAAAACCCATTCTCCTTGTCGAAAAGCAAGTCGACGCCACCGGCAAGTCCATTGTTGAGCACCGTCATGACGACCACGCCGGCAGCGAGGAAACTGATGTAATTCGGGGCCTGCGTCACTTGCACATCCGCAGCCCGCTGGAACAGGTTACCGAAGAATATCAGCCAGAACAGCATCGGCTGCACCAGCGTGAACAACATACTAAACTTCTCGCGGCTGAGCCGCCGGACCCACCGCATCGTCAACGCATGAATTTCCTGCCAGTACTGCGCCACCGTATCTCCTTATTCTGCCTGAATGTCTTGGACCGATTCGGTCATAGACCGCCCCGTATGGGCGATGAACACGTCGTCCAGCCGCGGCCGGTGGTACTCGATAAACTCCAGTTGGCAATCCAATCGATTGGCGGACTCGAGGATCGCGGGCAGGGCCTTCTCGGGCGAATCGACCCGGATATCCAAGCCAGTCGGCGTCGCCTTGACCGCTCGCATCGCCGGTTGTCCCGTCAACGCAGACACCAACGCGGGGATCTTCGTCTGCTCCTTCAAAGTCAACGACACGATATCGCCGCCCAGTCCGACCTTCAGCTCAGCTGGCGATCCGAGCGCCATCAACTTTCCCTTATCGATGATGGCCAACCGATCGCAGAGCTGGTCCGCCTCATCCAAGTAATTCGTCGTCATCACGATCGTCATCCCGCGCGCCTTCAACATCCGCAGGTAATCCCAAATTCTGAGACGACTCTGCACATCCAAGCCCAGCGTCGGCTCGTCGAGGAACAGGATCTTGGGGTCCGGCAAGAGACCGCAGGCAATGTCGAGCTTCCGCTTCATCCCCCCGGAGTATGTTTTCGCCGCGCGATCGGCAGGCTCTTCCAATTCCACGAGCTTCAGCAACTCGGCGATACGCTTCGTGGCTTCGGCCTTCGACAGGTGATACAACGCGCCGAGGAGTTCGAGGTGTTCCCGACCGGTAAGAAAGCGATCGATGGCCCGTTCTTGAGGCACGTAGCCGATGAGTTGCCGAACGACGTCTGCTTCGCGCACGGTATCGTGACCCAAGACGCTGGCCGTGCCCGACGTCGGCGTCAGCAGCGTGATGAGCGTCCGGAGTATGGTGCTTTTCCCCGCTCCGTTCGGACCGAGCAGACCGAAAATCTCGCCTGCATAGACCTCAAACGACAGATCGGAGACGGCCGTATGGCCATCATAGGCTTTTGTGAGCCGGGATACTTGGATCGCGATGGCGCGATCCATCAACCCCAGCCCTTCGCGTCGGATCGATCGTGCATCATGAATTCGATGAGGTCACTGAGACGGCGGGCTTGTTGGTGGAGACTGTCCGCCTCCAACAGAAACTGCTTTTCCAAGGGCGTACACTCCAGGTACGTGGACAGAGTATTGACAAAAATTTCATCGCTGACTTCTTTCCGAAAAAACTCCTGCCAGGTGGGCGCGTCATCGCGGGACCGAAGATAGGTCTCCAGGATGGTGAACAAGCGCTGGCGGACAGAGAGATCCAGCGACGCCTCGGAGCCCCGAACAGCGACAGAAATCGTGGCTTCACGATAGGCGTTATCGTACCACTCCCGTTCAATCTCAAACCGTTCCAGCCCCTGCAGCAGGATGTTGGATCGACCATCGGCCAGTGGCTGCACGCTTGCCAGTCGACCGACACAGCCCATCGAGAACACGGGCGGATGGCCATAATAGTCTGTTTCCCATCCGTCCTTGAGCAGGGCCATGCCGATGCACTGCCCGCTCATCGCCGCATCTGAGATCATGGTGCGGTAGCGCGGTTCAAAGATATGCAGGGGGAGATAGGTCTTGGGAAACAGCACGATATTCGGTAGAGGGAACACAGGAATCCGCGTGGGAATGGGAAATGGCCTGACATTGTCAGGCTGGTCTCTTCCCTGATGCTCTCGCCCGTGATCGGTCTGCATGGCTCACGATAGCTGATGGTCGATAAAATTGTCAACGGCGCGAGCGGAGCATCTGTCACCCGTCGAGTTGAAGAAAACCCTTATCAACACTGGAGATTTGTGCCGACTGGCGAAGCGTGGTATAAGCGCACGCGGCGATTCTCGCACTATACGGAGCACCTAACAACATGTACGCATTGCTGCGTCATCTCCGGCACATACTGTTCCTTGCGAGTAGTCTGTTGATCGTCGTGCCAGGACTTGCGGCAGATACGTCACAGGAATTCCGGATCGCAACGGAAGGCTATCGATACGCCTTCCCGAGCGATCACGGGGCGCATGATGAGTTTCGCACTGAATGGTGGTACTACACCGGCCAGCTCGCGACGAAGGACGGCCGGCCCTTCGGCTATCAACTCACCTTCTTCCGCCGTGGCATGCCGCGCGATCAGACGAAGACCCTGCCGTCGCAGTGGGCCGTCACGCAATTATACTTGGCCCATTTTGCCGTGAGCGATCTCAGCAAGGGTCGGTTCCACTTTTCGGAGAAAATCAGCCGGGCCGGTTTGGGTAAAGCCGGTGCGGCGCGTGATCGGCTCCACGTCTGGATCGATCGATGGAGCGCCGAATCGCCATCGGCCGCTCCCGGCACACAGACCCTTCAGGCAGCGGATGGCGACATAGCCATCCAACTCACAGTCTCACCGAGGAAACCACTTGTCGTGCATGGCACCGGCGGGATCAGCCACAAAGGCTCGGCCAGAGGACAAGCCTCCCACTACTACTCCTTCACCAGACTGGCCACGACCGGTACCCTGTCGATCGGCGCCGAGCAATTCGACGTCACAGGGAACAGTTGGATGGACCATGAGTTTGGCTCCGCCGATCTGGGGAAGGATCTGGTCGGATGGGACTGGTTCAGCCTGCAACTCGACGACCAGAGGGAACTGATGCTCTATCGACTCCGCCGGACAGATGGATCGGCCGATCCGGCCTCAAGCGGTACCGTCATTGACCGCGACGGGCGCGGGCACCATCTATCGATCGGAGACTTTACCCTGGAGCCCACGAGTTATTGGACCAGCCAGACCAGCCACGCACGCTATCCGCAGCGTTGGCGCCTGACTATTCCCTCACAACAACTCTCGCTGGAACTCGTACCGCTCATGGCTGAGCAAGAACTCTCCACCACGCACAGTACACAAGTGACCTATTGGGAAGGCGCCATCGAGGCAACTGGCTCCATTCAAGGACGGCCCGCGCGTGGACAGGGCTACATGGAACTGACCGGCTACGCCGAACGCGTCCCTAATAAACTGTAACAGGATTGCTCGCCTTGACTCAGCGCTGAATCCTATGAGTGCAGAATGCTGAAAAAGTCCGTCGGCGCGACGTGGGCAGGGTGGCCCCCCCCTCGTCTCACCCGTCCCGAAGTCTCGCTCAGCTATCCTGCGGGATATTCATCTGCTGTCCAGCACCTGTGGGCCATTGGGTTCCCGGTATGCCATAATAGTTTCCCGTAACCTGTTAGGTCTCCCGCCACTACACCCATGTATATTCGAACTGCGTCTCAGCTCGCGCAACTCGCCTCTCTGATGCTGGTGTTATCCTGTCTCGGCTGCGAGAAGGAGAGCCAGGCGATCGTCTCGATCGCGCTTCATCCAACGAATGCGAACATTCTCTATGTCGCCACAAACGATGCCGTCTATAAGTCTCGCGACGAGGGCCAGCTGTGGGAACGGTTCCCAAGTTTCAGCGCAAGACGTGTGACGACTCTCGCGATCGACCCTCAGTTCCCGGCGACGATTTATGCCGGCACCATGGCCGACGCCGTCTACAAGAGTCCGGATGGCGGGCAACATTGGCTCCCCCACAACGTCGGTCTTAAAGAACACGTCTCCTTTATCAATCAATTCGCCTTTCATCCGACACATAGCGAACAGATCTACGCCGCCACGACCGTCGGTGCCTTTTACACCAAAGACGGTGGGCGTGAATGGGAAGAACGCATGGCCGGAATGAAGGAAGTCCACATCGTGGTCTCCATCGCCATTCATCCTCGCGATCCTCGGGTTCTTTACGCGGGAACTACGGGAGGGATCTATCGGTCCGATAGCGCCGGGATGGCATGGAAGAAAATCAACAACGGGCTGATTCCCGAACAGGAGCTGATGGGAGGGATGGCGTTGGGGGTCAATACCATTGCCTTCGATGTGGTCAACCCGGACATCGTCTATGCCGGGACAACGAAAGGCCTCTTCCGCACCGCGACGCGTGGAGAACAATGGGAGCGAATCGGGCAATCGCTCCCCGATCTGTTCGTGAGTGGTATCCTCCTCGACCCGACCCAGCCTGAGACTCTCTATATTGGAGGGCCTGGGGGCGTCTGGAAAAGCCCCGACAGCGGACAAACCTGGACCGCTAGCAACCGCGGACTGGCCTCGCTGAATATTCGCGCCCTCGCGATGAGTCCGCGCGATTCACACATCCTCTACGCCGGCACGAATGGGAGCGGCCTCTACCGCTCGACCGACTCCGGTGCAACCTGGACACCCCTGCCGCTCAAGGCCGCACCGGATCAGACTCAGTAACCGCTCTTTGGCGACGCGGCGCCGTGTTGGTATCGACTGCTGTAGGCCAGCATCTGGTCCGACAAGGCCTTCCACTCCTCGACCGTCATGAGGTCCTTCATCTTGAAGCGGAGCGAGAGAATTTTCGCCGCTGACTGCATCCGCTGATTGTTCGCGTCATCCAAAATCTTGGTGAACTCCTCCGGAGTCGCCGCGTAGTTCGCATTCAACTCATACATCCGGCGGTGCCCCGCACGAGCTTGCTCGCGGCCTGCCTTCAATTCCGCGACAATATCGTTCACGACCGATTTGACCTGTTCCGCCTTCCCCTGATCCTTGACGGTGCGATCGATTAATGATGCCATGTCCTGCTGCCCCTTCTGCCAGTAGGCATCCCCCGTCCCTTCACCGGCCATCCCATGATGATGGTGAGACGAACAACCAGCCAAAGCGAGCACGGCAACGAGCCCGAGAATATACCGCTGGATACGTTTCATACTAGAACCTCCTTTGAAATTTGGTCTATCTGGTCTGTTCGGTCTGTCTCGTTTAATTGGTTTGTTTGGTTTGTCTTGTTTATTTGGTTGAATCAGACCAACTCGATGAACTAAACAAACCAGATAGACCAGATCAACTAGACAGACCAGGCTTGCCCCAGTCTGTTGTCACAACCACGGTGTATCCCGTATCATCCATCCTGTCCACCATGTCTAACCCGACGGACCCTGCAACCGATCATACCCTGGCGCTTCGAGAGGAGTTCCGTCATCACCTCGAAACGTTCTACGCCCAGCTCAAGCTGGCGCCGCCCTATGAGAGCGTCGAAAAGGCTCTTCGTTTCCTCACGACCTCGGTCCATGCGTTGCCGCCGCTAGCGCGCGCGCGTCTGGCCACCGACGCTACCGCGCGGTGGCAGCACTTTCGTCAGGCCTTTGAATCATCCGGACTCAGCAAGAAACATCGCGGCATCATTGCGAGCCTCGCCCGCAACCGCTCCAGCTTAAATCTCCCCGCCGAATACGATACTTTCCTGAGTCTGTATCTCTCCTAGCAGGATGCTCAAAAAGGCTGTCCAGCAAGGCCGCAGACGATGAAAGCACCGGAGGCGTAGCCTCTGGGCTACGTTGAGGATGCTTTCGAGGTGAGCACGCCGCTGGCGGACTTTTTCAGCATCCTGCTAATTCAGGACGACAATCTAGCTCCTTCGAGAACCTCCCGGAGTTCTTGATAGACCGTCGTAAGCCGAGCGTTCTCAAGCCGATACGCAAACACAACCGTAATGGCTCCGGACACTAAAAAAACAAGTCCCAACCCTACAATCCCGAACGCCAACACCACTCCACCGAGTGCCGCCATTTCTCCCTCGACAAACAAGGCGATTAGGGCCCCCACCATACCCACGACCACCACAGCAAACCAGATGCCAGTGAGAAGAGCCGAGGACCAGGGAGTGAGCTTTCGGCAGAGCACCGCGAGTGCATCGCCTTCCTGAGACAGGGAAATCAACCCTTTTAACGGCCACAATGTTCGGAATCCTATGGCGGACAGCCGGTATTTCTGGCGAATCGCAATCTGGTTCAGATCCTGGTAAAACCGGGCGGTTCCATGCGGCAAAGTCAAGATACCGCCGGCATCAAATCGGCTGGCTAGCTGCTTCATGGTCGTATGCGTGAATCGATCGTGCGTGCGGGCAATTCCGCATCCGTATCGACTCGCATCCGGCGTAAGGCGCACGAAGTAGAGCCAGTCTCCGAGAATGAGGCCAAGACACAATGCACCGGCGAAGAAGCCAGCAAAGATCATGTTTGTACCTATCCCATAGGGGCCGCGCGTGAATCAAGTGATGGGATCAAGATAATCTGTTGACTCATCGATGCGAGTTGGCTAGAGTAGCCCCGAGTGTTATTCAGGCGGGTCCCTCGCTCCACTCAGGTGCTCCGCCGCACAAATTTTTCCCACTTTGTAGTTGCGGCAATCGGCCCCTCCCTCGCAGGTCGAGGAGCGCAAGTCGCCTTTAATAATGTGGAGTCGGAGGTGCTATGGATTTAGCGAAGATCGAGCGTGTGTATACGTCTTACGCCAAGATTTACGATCGGGTTTTCGGAAAAGTGTTTCACGAAGGGCGACAGTCGGTAATCCGAAATTTGAACGTTCAGCCTAATGAAAAAATCCTCGAAGTGGGAATCGGGACCGGGTTGGCCCTGCCGATGTACCCTCGCCATTGCCAGATCGTCGGTATCGATTTTTCAGAAGGCATGCTGAACAAAGCGAAGGAGCGAGCGGCGGAACACCGGATGGACCACGTGCAATTGCACCGCATGGATGCCGGCGCGATGGAGTTCACAGACGACAGCTTCGACACAGTCGTCGCGGCCTACGTCGTCACCGCTGTCCCGGACTACCGCCTGGTGGTCAACGAAATGATCCGCGTCTGCCGACCCGGTGGACGGATCATCATGCTGAACCACTTCAGTAACGACAATAAGCTCGTCGCCGCCATGGAAAAAGTGATTTCCCCTTTCACTAAGCATTTAGGGTGGAGGACAGACCTGGCACTCCAGACCGTGCTAGAAGGGACGCCGCTACACGTCGCCCGGAGGCAGAATGTGAATCCGTTGCGGCTCTGGGCCTTGGTGGAATGTGTAAACGAGAAGAACGTGAACGGCAAGACACACATCACTGGCGTGAAAAACGGAAACGGCACCGCGGCCTACGCACATATCAACGGCACACATTTAACGGAACACGCTCCCGGCCAGGCGCTGGTCTAGCAGGCTGCTCGAAAAGGCCGTCCACTTCATGTGGGGCTTATCTGATTTCTCTCATTAGTCTAGTCCACCCAAATACACGAAACATACCAAACAAATCAGCGCACCCAGCCTGTTCTCATGTTTCACGGGTGTCGAGCACACCGCATGGAAAAAGACAAAGGCGCGTCCGTGGGAGAAAAAGCCGTCCTGGCAGCCCCAGGGTGGGCGAGTAAAGTAGTCACAAGGATTGGGCCGGCATCCGGCTCGTCCTCCTGCTTCCGCCACGCCCCCGTGCACTACCCGGCAGCCCCGCGGGGCTGCCCGAATGACTTCCAATTCTGCCATTCCCCGCCTGGAATGATCGTATTGCCCACCAGGCACTGACCGGAGAACCGTTGCACGATCAGATCCGCCAGGAGCGAAAGCACCTGACCGGTTCGGCGATCCTGCAGCCCACGGACCCGCAACACCACTCCAAATCCAGGCCCATCGAGCGGCCCGTACAGCATACAGTGAACCCCTGTGGTATCCCCTGCTCCCTGCATCGACGCCGGGAGGAGATCTCCTTCCCACTGAATGGCGGAGTGACTCCCAGGAGACAAAGCAGTGGCTCGCCAGGTACAGGGAACACCAGCTACATCCAGTTCCGCCAAGAGCCATGTTACCGATGGCCAGTCCGGCATCCCACTTTGAAACGTCCATTGAGCCACCTGCTCCAGCGACAAGGGTTCGAGGCTCGGCGCTGCCACTTCCTCCAACTGCGCTTCCTCGCACACCACATAGAGTTCGCCCTGCGGATCGAACCAGAAGCGGAGTTTCCCGTCGGTCAACTCCGCTTGGATAACTCCCAGCGTCGAGCAATCAGCCCCTTCCTGTTCAAACATCGAGAAGTCCGTCACGCCGGTCATCGTGAGCTTCGCCACACGAGCCATCTGGCGAATACGATAGCGGATCACGACCGTGACCGTGGTCCCCGCCAGCACCTCTCGGCCCGACGCTTCATCCAACAGCCGACGCTTCGACACCTGCACATCGGTCACATAGCCACTGCGAAACCCGCCGGTATGGCCCAGCAGCCAGCGCACATCTTCGATGTTCACAACCTGATATTTCATAGCACGAATGCTCGCGGGCTCAGAACGATCCTAGGAAGCTGTGGGAAACCATTTCAACTCAGTGGAACTTCGATGGCCTGTACGTCTTGAACAAGAGAAGGACTCCTCCTCCCCGCAGGATGTTCAAAAAGGCCGTCCAGCAAGGCCGCAGGTGAATCGAAACCGGAGGCGTACCCTCTGGGTACGTTGAGGATTTCGATGAGCCGAGAACGAAGCTGGCGAACTTTTTCAACATCCTGCTAGAACAACGGCTGTTGCTGCTTCAGCCCTTCCACCTGACGCACCAACTCCTCCACGCGATCCTGCAGACGGGCGTTGTCGAGCCGAAGCAGATCCAAGCGATCCAAGAGCTGCTCTCGCTGAATCTCCGTCCACTCCAGCGTTCGTTTCAACCCTTCCAGCTCAAGCTGGATCTGTTGTTGGTCAGTCGGGAATGACATGTGTCCTCCGTCTAACGGGCCATTGGGTCTCCAGCGGACCGACATCGCTTCTTCACAGCTTACCACTATAAGTCCGGACGGGCGCAGGCGTCCATCACGACCTTCGACATTTTTTAAGGAGGCAGAACAGATCGAAGCCTGAACCGTATTCTCTTCCTGATTCCTGGCACACTTCTGACGGGACAAACATCAAGGCTCGTTTTCATTCCGGCACCTTTACCTCAACCACTTGCCCATTGGGCGTCGAGACCTCATTGCCGTCACCTGATACCCTTTGCCTCGCATGAGCTTGGCGAACGCGGATGGATCGCACATCGCACCCAGGTCAGGAAAATTTTTGTTTCAGACTTTATCCCCCCCCCACACATTTCCCAGGTCGAGACATGAGGAGTTACTCCGAGACCGTCAGTGCGACGATCGCTTACAACAGCGGAAGCGCGACACTACACAGAATCATGGAGAACATGATGAATGCCATTGCTCTTGGTCAGGACCACTCCTGGAGCCATTTTCATTCCCGCTCGTCTTGTCATCACCCAACGTCTAAGCGTTGTTGGGAACGGCTCTATGAGATTTTTCTGCAGACAGTTCTTGCTGTCAATACTGTGACCGTGTATGTTTCGGCCTAGAAGGACTACCTGGGGCGAATAGGTATTACTCATTGTTATCACGCAAGTTCTTTGTATGCGCGCAGTCTGTCTGAAACATGTTCCCTTTGAAGGGCCCGGGGCCTTCGCGACGGCGCTGACCGTGCGCGGTGTGAGCCTGGACTGTTACCTCGTCCCACAGGACGGGCTGCCGATGGATGCGGGCGATGTGTTGATCGTGATGGGCGGGCCGATGTCGGTGAACGATACTGATTCCTGGATTGCCGAAGAGACGGAATTCATACGATCCGCGATCCTGGCCGGCAAGCCTGTTATTGGTGTGTGTCTCGGCAGCCAGTTCATGGCGAAGGCCTTGGGTGCCACTGTACGTTCTGGTAAGGCCTTGGAAATCGGCATGACGCCGGTCAGGCTGACGGCTGAGGCGAAACAGGACCCTGTTTTCAGCATGCTGCCGGAGTCATTCGAAGTCTTCGAATGGCACGGCGAAGTGTTCGACCTCCCCAAAGACTCTGTGCCCTTGGCCGGCTCCGACATCGCTCCCCTGCAAGCATTCCGTTATGGCGCTCGCGCGTACGGGCTTCTGTTTCATTTGGAAATGGAAGAGAATGGCATCGAATCGTTATGCCGAGAATGTGCGCCGGATCTCACGAAAGCACGCTTGAGCGCGCAACAGGTAACAACAACAGCCCTCCCTCATCTACCGCAACTCCATCGGATCGCGGATCGTCTCATTGACCATCTGCTCGTTTCTCATCGTTGATTACCGCCTCGCTCCTGAAGTAGTCTTAACCCCCTTGCAATACGTTCGAATGTCGAAAAGGCGACCGTCTGCCGGAACTCTCATGACTTGATAGCCTGCCGGCGTGATGACTATTTGATTGAACAAAGGAGAACATCGGATATGTCTGGTTTCCCCATCGAACTTGCCACACGAATCAAGACCCTGCCTCCGTACCTGTTCGCTGCCATCGACACGATGAAGCAGGCCGCAATTGCCAAGGGCGTCGACATCATCAATCTTGGTATCGGCGACCCCGACTTGCCGACACCAGCGCCGATCATTGAGAGCCTCGGCCAGGCGGCCAAAGATCCGAAGCACCACCAGTATCCTTCGTATGAGGGCATGCTGTCGTTCCGGAAATCCGTCGCCGGCTGGTACAAGCGGCGATTCAATGTGACGCTCGACCCTTCGAGTGAAGTCCTGACGTTGATCGGCTCAAAGGAAGGCATCGGTCATATCCCGCTCGCATTCGTCAATCCGGGCGATACCGTGCTCGTCCCGAGCCCCGGCTATCCAGTCTACCCCGTCGGGACCAGCTTCGCCGGAGGCGTCGCGCACCTCATGCCGCTCACGAAGCAGAACGGCTTCTTGCCAGACCTGACAGCGATTCCCAAGGACGTGGCGAAGAAGGCGAAGCTGATGTTCCTGAATTCGCCAAACAACCCAACATCGGTCATCATGAGCAAAGACTATTTTAAGCGAGTGGTAGACTTTGCCCAAGAGAACCAGGTCATCGTCTGCCACGACGCAGCCTATTCTGAGATTTTCTACGACGGCAACCCCCCTGCGAGCTTTATGGAGGTCGATGGCGCGAAGGACGTAGGGATCGAGTTCCATTCGCTGTCAAAGACCTACAACATGACCGGCTGGCGCATCGGATTTGCGGTTGGACACAAGCAGGTCTTAGCTGGACTCGGCAAGGTAAAGAGCAACCTCGACTCTGGCTGTTTCCAGGCCATTCAGGAAGCCGGTATCACCGCACTCAGCCTGGATGATTCTGTGACGGATGGTCTGAGGAAAATTTATCAGGAACGACGCGACACCCTCGTCCCAGGCCTCAAACAACTCGGACTTGAGGTTGATCCTCCATCGGCTGCGTTCTACGTTTGGGTCACGGTGCCGAAGGGTTACACCTCGACGTCCTTCACGGCTCACTTGCTGGAGAAAGCCGGAATCGTAACCACACCGGGCAACGGCTTCGGCGCGCCGGGTGAAGGGTACATTCGAATGACCGTCTGCACGACGAAGGAACGGTTGGCGGAAGCGGTGGAGCGTATTAAGAAGGCGGGGTTCTGAATTTCGTGAAGCCTATGGGGTAAGGCGTGAGGGGGCCTTTCAAATCTCGCTTAAATCGACCTTGACGCCTAGCGCTTCAGCCCTTACGGTAGTTTATGGAAACGGTGTTCATCGGATTTGGTTCGAACGTGGGCGATCGGCTCGACTTCTGCGACCGTGCGGTGACCTTGCTTAGCCTGCTGCCACACTCGCAAGTCGTGGGTGTGTCGCTGCTCTATGAAACTGAGCCCGTGAACGATCATGCCCAACCAGGTAAAGGCTGGTTCTTGAACGGTGTCGTGCAGCTTGAGACGGATGTCACACCGATGAGCCTGTTAGCCATCCTGCGGGAGATCGAACGCTCGCTCGGCCGGGATGAGGAGAACCGATCAGGCCCCAGGACCATCGATCTGGACATCTTGTTCTACGGCCAACGAATCATCAACGAACCACATCTCGTGGTGCCGCATCCTCGCATGCACCAACGCCGGTTTGTCCTCATGCCGTTGAGCGAACTCGATCCGCTATTCCTGCACCCATTACTCCAACGTACGATCAGCCAGTTGCTCGCCGAATCCGGGAAGCAGCCTGAGGTCCGCCTCTTGTTCCCCCAGCCCTCGACACGCTATGGCTCACGTCCGGCTTGCAGCCAGCCCCCAGGCTCATGAAGATTATTCACACCGCACGATCCATGACTGCATGGAGCGAACGATTACGCCGGGAAGGTGTGATCATCGGGTTCGTTCCCACGATGGGTGCGCTGCATGACGGTCATCGCTCCCTCATTCGTGCGGCACGATTGCGCTGTGATGCACTCATCGTGAGTATCTTCATAAACCCGGCACAGTTCAGCCCAGCCGAAGACTTAACCACGTATCCACGCCCGATTGCCCGCGATCGGGGCCTGTGCCGCGAGGAAGGGGTGGATGTCTGTTTTGAGCCCACGGCCCGGGGCATGTATCCCGAGGGCTTCCAAACGACCGTGACGGTACCGGCGCTCTCGCGCCGATGGGAAGGCGAGGCCCGGCCTCAACACTTCTCCGGCGTCGCCACGGTGGTGACGAAACTCTTCGGAATCGTGCAACCCCATCTCGCCTTGTTCGGCCAGAAAGATTACCAGCAGGCAGCGCTGGTTCGGCAACTTGTGAACGATCTCAATCTCGCCGTGTCGATTCAAGTGCGCCCGACAATCAGGGAGCGGAATGGGCTAGCCATGAGTTCGCGCAACGCCTATCTCAGCCCCGAAGAACGTCGGATTGCCCCGTTGCTCTCTCAGGCACTCCGGACCGGCAGACAGATGATTGTGGGTGGGGAAAACGACGTGGCGGCGATTGAGCGGACCATGCGGCAGACCATCGAACAGACACCTGCCATTCATGTCGAATACCTGGCCGTCTGCGACCCGAACAGTCTGGAACCGCTGTCCGTCGTCACGGATCGTGCGGTCCTCTTGGGCGCAGTCCGGATCGGGTCGATCCGCTTGATCGATAATCTGCTGGTGAAGATGCCGGATGAAAAGAGTCGCGCTACGCGTTGAGCGTGGGAGAAAGGCCTTGACCGACTAAGAGCCCGAGGACGACCTGAGCCAGACGGCGGTACTGTTCTGGTGGGATCTCCAGGAAACGGATCCCCATTGATAACGGGCGAACGGAACAGACTATCGCCGTTTCAATACGGATCGTTTCCTCCACCTCCATTGGCTTCAAAACCAATTCGATAAAGGCCCCCTCCCGAAACCCCGTCGTCTGCAGGGTGCAGCCATCCATCGAAATGTCCGAGATTCGGTTGGTCACGGCCGGCTGATTGCGGTCGAGGACCTGGGCCTCGATGGAGGCCGTCAGGCGTGTGTACTGACGCCGATCAAACGCCTGCGTATTGTGGCGCGCACCGGAAGAGAGCGCACAGAAGCGATTTGTGCACAGCTGGCATCGAAATGGAAATACGTTGACGCGGCTCAAGAAACGCTCGAGTCTGCCCTCCTGGTAGGTCACACGAACGAATGAGGTCCCACAAATTGGACAGTGCAATCCTCTCATGAACCAAAACTGACCTCGGGCTGGACCGGCCCCTGCTCTGCTAATATCGGTTCAATACGCGCCGGCGAGTACGTGGCCGGCTTTACCCATTTCCCGTCTCCACGCTTATAGCCACCGAGCTTGCTCATGTTGGAGCGATGTACTTCTCGAAAGACCGGATCCATGTCGATGCCATAGGACACCGCCGTGCCGTAGACGACGTAGAGAAGGTCGGCCATCTCCTTGGCAATGGATGAAAGATCTTCTGCCGCAAGGGCCTCTTTCAACTCATCGAATTCTTCCTGAATGAGTGTTACGCGTAGTCCGCGCGTCCGCGCGTCCACGACCACCGGGGCTGGACTGACAAGGATATCGAACGTCCGGTGAAAGGCTGCTACCATCGCCTGCTCGTCGGCCATCAGGGGCTCCTTATTCGCTATCAACCGGCAAGGCTTTACGCGAAACGAGTTCCACGGGATCCAACATGGGGATCTCTTTTTCTGACGAGACGCCGAGCTCCTTGAACCGACGGGCCGCCGGCAAGATTCTCGTTTCGAGCGACCCGATCGCCTTGTTGTATGCCAGGACACTCTTCCCGAGCGCCTGCCCGACGTCGTTCAAATGCTCCGTCAGTACGGCCATCCGTTCATAGAGATCCTTCCCTAACCGGCCTGCCTCCTCGGCATGCTCTGTCAAGCGCTCCTGCCGCCACCCGTAGGCGACCGCCCGCAAGAGCGCCATAAGTGTCGTCGGAGTGGCAAGGACCACACTTCGAAGAAACCCATCCTCAATGAGTCGTGAATCATGCTCGAGTGCGGCGCCAAGAAACTGCTCGCCCGGCAAGAACAGCACGACAAACTCCGGCGCCTGCGCGAATTGATTCCAATAGGCTTTCAGGCTCAACTCGTCCATGCGCGACCGGACTTGTAGGGCATGACGGCGCATGCCTTCGAGACGTTGCTCCTCGGTCGGGGCTTCGTGCGCGTCCAGATAACCTGCCAATACGGTCTTGGCATCCACGATGATCTGCCGCCCGCCCGGCAACTGGACTACCATGTCGGGACGAAGCCGGCTGCCGTCGACCGTGATGGACTCCTGCTCGAAAAAATCGCAATGCGCCACCATGCCTGACAACTCCGCCACGCGCTTGAGCGTGATCTCACCCCATTGGCCGCGGATGGCCGGCGCGCGGAGCGCCTTCACGAGGTTACCGGTCTCCGATTGCAGCCGCTGCTGTGACTCGGCTAGGAGCTTAAGATGCTGATCGAGGCCTCCATAGGCCGCTTGCCTCGATTGCTCCATCTGCCGGAGCTGGTCGTCGTATCGATGCAGCGAGTCTTGGAGGGGTCTGACCAGACTGTCGATCGCCTGTTGCCGCTGGGCGAGATCGCCCTTGGCCTCGGCTTGGAGCGTTTCAAATGAGCCACGCGCGAGGTTCAGAAACGCTTCGTTGTTCTGTTTGAGGGCTTCGCCGGAGAGAGCTTGGAAGGTCTCAGCCAATTCCTGTCGGGCCTGGCCCAGCAGAATCTTTTGTTCGTTGAGATGGAGCGCGGCTTCCGCAGCCCTGGTCTCCGCCACTGCACGGGCCTGGGAGGCCTCCGAGAGATCCTGCCTGACTCGATCGAGGTCGAGGCGTTCTTGTAGTACCTGTCGGCGCAATTCGTCTGCCAGCGATTCTGCTCGCTGGGTTCGTTCACCGGTAGCCTGTAGTTGTGCCTGCAGGTTCGCGCGTACACGAGACGCAATCCAGAACCCGACGATCAGCGCACCCAGGAGACCTCCGACGAAAACCCCCGCACCAAAGACCGTGCCGTCAATCATGGGTGACCGTCCACGTTAAGCTGCCGATCAATATTACGAACAAATTGTGAGTGTTTCGATGAGAAAGAATGATTCTGGAGAATACGTAAAAGCCCGTGAAAGATCAAGACAACAAAACGACTAGAGACGTTCAGCCCTACAACATCGCGTCAAGATTTGTTGGGTGGCTCCAATCCTGCGAGCAAATCTCCTCCACGCTCTTGGAGAATAATCTCTCCTCGCTCTGCATCCAAGCTGATTCGATCGCCTTCCTTGAGCCTGGTGGTAATACCAGGCACATTCGCAACAGCCGGCAATCCATACTCCCGGGCAATAATCGCCCCGTGTGACAGCGTCCCGCCCATTTCGGCGACCAGCCCCGCGGCAACGCCAAATAATGGTGCTATGCCGGGGTCGATGACCGAGACCACAAGAATGTCGCCCCGGCAAACTCGGCTCCAATCCTCCATCGATCGGACGAAGCGAACCGGCCCCACGGCCTGCCCCGCACTAATGGGAATACCGTGGAAGATCCCCTCCGAAGCCACGACGGGGAACGCGTCCCTGTCACGGACCACGTCATTCCAATCCCGAATCGTGTCTGGAACGCTGATCATGAGGTAACGGTCTCTCTCGGCCCGGCGAGCCTGAATCAGCCCTCGCCAATCACTCGATCCTCCAGCTAACAAGTCGGCGCGTGCTTCGATCGTGAGATAGAAAATATCCTCCTGCGACGAGAGTCGTCCCCGCTCGACCAGCCATTCGCCCAAGCGAAGCAGGAGGTTACGTGTCGCTGCCGAGTAGTACATCAAATGATGTCGGTTCGCTTCCCGCAGGGCGAAGAACCGGCAAAGTCGTCGATACCACCAAGAAAAGATGGCCCACCGATGGAATCGCCATCCGAACCTGGCACGAATCTCTGCAAGCGCCCGTTCCCGTATCACTGTTTGGCGCTGAAGAATGTCTGACGGGGTGACACTGGTTGGAGCCAGAATCTGTGTTCGTAGCACCGCCAGTAACAACTCCGGCCGATCAGCGAACCGAGGCGACATGACATCCGACTCACCAACACCACGATGGCCATAGTCTTCAAGATAACGGTCGAATGCACGGAGAACGTCAGTCCCCTCGAGTCGGCGACGAAACTCAACTGGGTCCCACCCCTCTGCGGTAAACCACGAAACAGCTTCGGGGTCGTGTCGAACCATGTCCGCTACTTCCGCCAACCGGACGATCTGTTGTGCGCTGATTACCGCCGCCTGACCCTGAAGTGCCCCGTTCAACAAGGCTCTCCAGTCTCCGCCTAGCCAGCGAGGCAGCAAGCCGCCTAACGCTTGCAAGCACTGCGACACCCCTCCCGCAATGCCGAATGTCAGTTCGCGTTTATCGAGCCATTTCGCGATGGCATCGAGGCGCCGAGCAATGTCTTCGCCTGAGACAGTTTGAAGCCGATCGGCTCGATGCTCGGCCGCCATCGCTTTCATCTCCGCAAACCAGGCAGGCCCATGGCGCACAGCCTTTCTCATCTCGGCCATCATCGCGACGCCAGCACGAGCCAGCGCGAACCACCCAAGCGGGTGAACCTCCGGCACCCTGGAAATGATCTCCCCTCCCATTTGCTCCGCCAACAAAGAGGGATCTCCCCGCAGTTGTACGATGAGAGAATGAAACAGCGTCATATTGATGTAGGGACGTCCCTGGAACGTGCGGACCGATGAGATCCCTTCTGGAATTCGGCACCCCAGACGCCGATAGGGTGAAAGAATGTAGCGCTCCATAAACAATTCGAGAAACGACAGCCCGAGCGGGCTCGGCAGCTCCGGCAGGGTTTCCTTGAAGTTGGCGCGCGACCATTCGCAGTCATCATTGGTCAGCTGCGGGGATCGAGTCAGACCAGAGATGGGGCGCGCTTGGAGCAACCACAGGCCACGTTCATCGTAGAGCCATTCGAGATCCACTGGATGACCGAATGTCTTTTCAATCTGCTTGGCCGTGCGGGCCAGGGCAAACAGTTGGTCGTCCGACAACGTTGCGAGACCAACTGCGTCGTCCGACAGCGGCACTTCTCGAAGACCCTGGTCGGTCACTCGCAACGCCTGAGTCTGCCCGCTGATCATCCGCTCGCGAACCCGGCTGGGATGACTGTTCTCGGCCATCTCAACCACATACTGGTCCGGCGTTGCGCGCCCATCGACGAGGGCTGCCGCAAGCCCCGCAACCACATTGATCGCCACCTGCGTCGCTCGTCCTGTGAGGGGATGGATGGAATAGGCCACACCGGAGGCTTGAGCCTCTAGCAGCGGTTGGATCACGACGGCCATGGCGGGAGGGAGCTCACTCAATCCAGACGTCGCATGATAATTCAGGACCCGCTCATCCCAGATCGAAAGCCACAGATCCTTTACCGCCAAGCCCATCTCCTCCAGCGGAATGCCGAGGCGCGTGCAGTAGACTCCGGCAAAGCTCGCATGAACTCCATCCTCGTTCGTCGCTGACGACCTCACCGCCCACAGTCCAAGCAACGGAAGATCCATCTGTTGAACCTGCTCGACGATCTGAGCTGTCAGTTCAGCGATGTCGTAGTTCAGAATGATGGCGCGACAGTGGGAGAGTATCCGGTGGCGTTCAGCCCCGGAGGAATGCAGAGCTGCCTGCCACTGTTCCGCTGGAGAAAAACCCGGTGCGCGAAGCGCGTGATCATAGGCCTCCGTCGTCACGCAGAATCCGGAGGGAACAGGGAATCCTCCTGCGAGCAGACGCGCCAACCCTAGCGCTTTCCCCCCAACAAGAGATGGTTGAGTGCAGATGGCCAAGGGAAGAAGGAGGGGGCGATCCATTGGAATGGATACTACCTAGCAGGCTGCGAAAAAACTATGGGGGTGCGCGCGAACTTCACTGGTCCGCACGTCTGTCACATCACAAGAACACGGTGCAGGATGCTCAGAAAGGCGGCCTTCTCACCCGCCCAACCCTGGCTCGCTGCGGCCTTGTCCCAGGCAAGGCCGCAGCGAGCTATCACTTAATAAGGGATGGGCGAGGGCCTTCAGATTCCCCAACTTCCCCAGAGGGAGCAGGCAGACTGTTCTTCACTGCGCGCATCGAGCGACCACCGCTTTATCGTGGGGGCTCTGCGAGCAAGAAGAACGGTCTGCCTACTCCCTCGCATCCTTCTGAGGCCGCGCGTTGCGCGAGCACGGAGACCGTCCCGGCCATCCCACCCCCTTTTTCAGCATCCTGCTAGAGCACGAGAAGGAGGTATAGGTCATTCACATTCGTGCCGGTGGGACCGGTAACGATGAGCTGATGGAGTCTCTTCAATGCAGGGTAGGTGTTGTGGCGAATCAACGCGCCCTTGAGATCAACCGAAAGGCGCTGCGCGCGCCATGGTATCGCCATCGACCACGGCTCCAGCCGCATCAGTCGGACCGTCGGTGCCATCGGTACCGATCGCCACCACCCACACCTTGTCCAGACCGGCAATTTCCAGAGCGGCGGCTGATGCAAACTCTTGTGCCCTCCCGCCTGTTCCATTTCCGGTGACGGTCACAGTGGTTTCCCCACCGGCCACCACACAACAGGGCCTCTGTAACGGTTTACCCTCCCGTACAATCTTCCTCGCCAAGGCGCCAAACCGCTTCCCCTCCTCACGGGCCTCTCCGGTTAGGGCCAGCGGGTGGACGAGAGTTCGAAAACCTGCCTCGCTGGCTGCACGCGCAACAGCCGTGACGGCCGTTGCGTTGTTCCCGACGATGTGATGGCGAACCCGACGGAAAACCGAGGAGCCTGGCTTTGGAGTTTCACTCACGAGGCCCTGGCATCCACGGTCGAGATGCTGACGCACTCGTTGAGGGACTGACTGCCAGATGCGATAGCGTTTCAGAATCGCGACAGCGTCTTGATAGGTCGTGGGGTCTGGGACTGTCGGCCCTGACGCAATGGCGCTGAGGTTGTCACCCGACACATCGGACAGAATCAGCGTCACAACTGTGGCCTTGGTCAACTCGGCGAGACGTCCGCCTTTGATGCGCGAGAGATGTTTCCGAACGGTATTGATTTCGCAGATACTCGCTCCGCATCGTAAGAGTTCCTGTGTGGTCCGCTGCTTGTCGGCTAACGTAACTCCTGCGACAGGAGCAGGCAGTAAACTGGACGCACCGCCCGACAGAAGCACGATCAAGAGGTCGTGCCGACCGAGTTCTGCCGCCATGGCGCAGAGCCTGGAGGCCGCCCGCTGACCGGACCGATCGGGAACTGGGTGGCTGGCTTCCGCCACGACGATCTGTTTTGTCGGCCGACCATGGCCGTGCTTCACCACGACGAACCCACCCTGCAGCCGACGGCCTAGCCGCTGCTCTACCGCCTGAGCCATCGGGGCCGTCGCCTTCCCAGCTCCGACCACGACGATACGCTCATAGTGACGCAGGTCATACCGGCGCCGGCCGATGATCAACTCCTCGCCGTTTCTTGAGATGGCGCGACCGACCGCCGTACGGGCGTCAACCGCCTCCAGTCCTCGAACGATTAATTTCTTCAGAAGTGGCCGGATAGGAGAAGGGGGAATCTGCATCATGCTGACAATGGACTAGGGAGTATTCTCCTGCTTGAAGCAACGGGTTGGACAAGTCTGCCGTGGAACTCTCATCTGATAGGTCCCGCGTGGGAGCGCATCCTTCTTGAATTCAGGATTCAGCATCTTGAGTTCCAAGAAGTAGGTCCCATATTCCTCGGCAATCGAGGTGAGGGCTCGTTTGGAATCTTTCACGTTGACGGTAACCGTTTCAGTTTCCATCGGCATATACAGGTCTTTCTTGCTCAGACCCAAATACTTCTCTGGTTGCGAGTAGATTTCCTTGGCAGCGATGATTCTCGGGACATAGCGCATCGTTTCCCGTGGCCCGTGCATCTTCCAATAGTCGGTAATATTCTGATCCTTCAATAACCGACGAACTCGTTCTTCGCCGGCATTGTAGGAAGCCATGGCCATGAACCAATCGTTCTCTTTGAAGTCTTTCAGATAACGCAGGTACTTCACCGCCGCTTCCGTCGACATCTCCAGATTGCGGCGATCGTCGCGGACCGAATCGCTCTTGAGACGATAGCGCCGCCCGGTGGAAGGGATGAACTGCCACGGCCCCGACGCTTTCGCCTTTGAATAGGCGGCCGCCACGCATTTGCTCTCTACCAGCAACATATACTTGAGGTCGTCCGGCAACCCGGCATCGGCCAACTGTTTTTCGGCGGGAGGGAAACAGCGTCCGGTTCGTTTGGCGAGGATGATACTTTCGCCCTGGTCTTCTAAGAACTGATAGAATTCATACTCAATGCGTTCACGAACCTGCCAGTTATCGAGCGGGACTGGTTGGCCAGCAAAGGTCAACTTGTCAGGCAGCTTGAATGAACTAAGGAAGTAGCGCTCACCATCCCGTTTGATTTCCGGAAGAATGACGAGGCGGTCCTCCGGCTCCTCTGGGTTCTCAAGGGGGTCGATCAGGATCAGCTCCTGCTCTGGTTCTCCATTGGCCCCAGACCGAGTTGCACTCTCCTTCGCCTCGGAATGGTCAGGTTGCGGCTGTGCCCCTGTCGCAATCGGAAGCGAGACCACCATCCACAACCCACTTAGCACCAGAACTCGTCGAAGCCACATCGTCATGCCAGTCCGATCTCCTTTTACGGGGTGATCACCCCAGCTTTGAATGCTCATGCTAACAGCATGACTAGGGTCCGGCAAGCATGATCGACTTTTGGATTCGTGTTAGACTGCCACGGTCTATGCGTGCATTGACTCTCCTCAACGATCGCATCACCCACTGCACCGCCTGTCTACGGCTCGTCACCTATCGGGAAGCGATTGCTGCAGAGAAACGGAAGCAGTTTGAGGACTGGACCTACTGGGGGCGTCCAGTTCCCGGGTTTGGAGACTCGCACGCCCGCCTCTACGTACTCGGGCTGGCACCAGCCGCCCACGGCGGCAACCGAACCGGACGAGTATTTACAGGCGACCGCAGCGGGGACTGGTTGTATGACGCCTTACATCGATTTGGCTTCGCCAACCAACCCAGCTCTCACCACCGGGATGACGGTCTGAAGCTATCGGATTGTTACATTGGCGCCACCGTCCGCTGTGCGCCGCCCGATAATAAACCGGCCCCCGAAGAATTCAAGGCCTGCCGCCCCTATCTGCGGGAAGAGCTCCGGTTGTTACGGAAGATCCGAGTGGTTGTGGCACTGGGCAAGATTGCGTTCGATCACTACTTGAAAGCCTGTCGCGATGAAGGGTTGGAACTTCCCTCACCGCTCCCGAAATTTTCCCATGGAATCGTACTGGCCCTTCCGTGGGGCATGACACTGATCGGCTCATACCATCCGAGCCAGCAAAACACCTTCACAGGAATACTGACCAGGCCGATGTTTCATCATATCTTTGCAACCGCTCGACAGCGACTTGCCGAGCCGGAACGCACACGAGCCGGCCAATAGGCCTTACTTCTTGGCTTGCCCCTCCCAGTCCGCCAGAAACTTCTTGAGTCCGCTATCCGTCAGCGGATGTTTCACCATCTGCTGAAAAATCGAGAAGGGCATCGTACAGATATGCCCACCAGCTAGCGCAGCCTCGACGACGTGCTGAGGATGGCGCACGCTGGCCACCAGTACCTGAGTTTTAAAGTCGTAATTGCGGAAGATGGTCAGGATCTGGCGAATCAGTTCCATCCCATTTGAACTGATGTCGTCAAGCCGACCGATGAAAGGTGAAACGCACCAGGCACCGGCTTTTGCTGCGAGGAGCGCCTGGGTTGGAGAAAAGCACAATGTGACATTCACTTTGATGCCCTCGGCAGCCATTCTCTTGGTGGCCTTCAATCCCTCTGCAATCAAAGGCACCTTCACGACGATGTTCTTATGGATCTTCGCAAGTTCCTTCCCCTCTTTCACCATGGCATCGGCTTCGAGGCTGACGACTTCTGCACTGATCGGTCCATCCACAATGTTGCAAATCTCGACAAGGACGTCACGAAATACGCGACCTTCTTTCGCCACGAGTGAGGGGTTCGTCGTAACACCGTCGAGGAGCCCCCAACTGGCGGCTTCTTGAATTTCTTTCACGCTTGCAGTATCAAGATAGAACTTCATGGGCTTGTCCTTTCATGTCAGGATGAGAAATCCTTGCGATCAATTCGTTATCGGTTATTCTATGAAGAACTCAACCTGGCTGCAATCTTCTACTAGCATATGCCAGTTTGACAGGTCTCTGCTCGACAGTTAAGATTCGATCGTCAACCGCCCGCCGGTTGACGCGTTGACCGACACATACGACGAGGAGACCCTCTATGAGACGATCTGCCTGGCTACTGTCATGTTTCCTGCTCCTGACTGCCTGCAGCGGCAGTAACCCCTATCTTGAACAGTCGCTCAAACCGGCCGAGCTTCAAGGCAAAGACAAGGCCTGGTTTGAAAAGAACTGGGGAGCGCCGAGCGGCAAGGCCTTGAGATTTTTCGGTGGCGAAACCTGGACCTACTATCGCATCGCCGGAGGAAAGTCCGGTCCACCCCTCTTCAACTTCTCGCCCAATCAGTGCCAGATCACGCTCAAGTTCGACAAAGAAGAGAAACTCTCCGACTATAGTTACTCGGGCTGTTAACCGGCGAGCTGTTCCTGGAACTTGTGCGCGCACGATTGGCTGCAAAAGTAATACGTCTGCCCCCCGATATCTTCCGTTATCGCCGCTCCCCTTGGAACAAATACCTTGCAGACGGGATCCTGCACCATGTGATTCTTGCCAGGAGGAAGACGGTCAGGCTCACCCCGCCCTTTGAAATCTCTCAGAGCACGCCGGAGGAGAAAATATAACACTACAAGTAGACCGAAAGTGAGGATAATTCTATACATAGGGGGGCTACTCCCGATGCCACAATCCTATGGGACAGCAGCACCACTGTCAAGGAGTCCATAATCTATTCTGGCTGATAAACCAATGGATTATCACTCCTACCATCCGCTCAAACGGCCTATCTGTATAGGGGATGGAAGGCCTATTTCCCAGGATGACCCAGTACTTCAGATGGATATGCTTCAATTTTCTAACATGCTAGACTGCCACCATGACAATTTGCGATAAATGCCGCGGGGCGATGTTGCCGGAACGGGCAGTGGATCTGAACGCAGGGCTTGCGATCACAGTGTTTGCATGTTTGAATTGTGGTCGTCGGAAATCAGCGGACCAGGAACCTCGGCCTATTACCGCGAGACATTAACCGCGCTATGACAGAACCGATACCGCTCACGTACGACGAGCATAAGGCAGCGGAAGCCGCTTTCCTTGGGTATCCGCCTAATAGTGATCGGACGGATTCGGCCCAGGAAATTTATACCCGTCTACCTTCGGCAATCCCCACAGGGGAAACCTCTGCTCGCAACTTCGCACCCAAACCGGATATGTCCCGCGCCACACGATAGTCGCTCCCGCATCTGTCCAACTTCCTGATTGATGTAAACCAGCCGGCGCTTCAAATGGTTGCCGGTCAGATTCACGATGTGGGGGACCGGAACAGGGAAGGAGAACTAACGGAGACCCAGCACATCCATCATGTTTCGCTTATCATGACATTGTAAATCCCCTCTTGCGACGAAAAGTGCAGGGGTTCAACAAGCAGTTGTCTGGGCAGTGCGGAAGCTGCGGGGCATGGGCTGGTCGCTATGGGCGCAGCACCACGGCACTCTCTAAAAAATAAATTCTAGCTTGTAGTCATTTCTGTCGTGGCGACACGCATAATCTAACCCAGGCAGAGGCAACTCAATACGTTTACCTTTGAAGTGGCACATTCCTTTTTTAATAAAAGTAATCTCTAGCGTTTCTGGAAGATTGTCCGCGTCAATAGAGCCCCAGTTATTTGCATGTAGATGAACAATGTCGTAGATGTTCTGAAGCGTTTTTACTGCACTGATGAATGCCTGTCGCAGCTTATTTGTTTTATGGAATTCAATGGCAAGACCAATGCACACAGAGGAATGCTTGGCAAGGTCGTCGATTACTCCATACTCACTCCCCTCGATATCCATTTTTACAAATACGCGCATCGAGTCTGTACGTTCAAAGACCGCTCGAATGTCTGCGTCGATCCCGGGATCTGTTGAGCTGTGAATGCGCTCTGTAAAATGCTTAATGTTTCCCGCGAAAAACTTTTCGTACGACTCCAGTACCTGCATTCGGTACGCGACGCCTTTTGCGTCTGATTTTCCAAGATATTTTCGTATGCGTTCGCGAATAATCTTTCGCCTAAAGATCTTTTTTGAAATTGTATGGTCGTATGCGTGGATTTTAAGTAAAGCATTGCGTGCCAAATAATCTTCTTCGAAAGACCAGTCGTCATTTATACCCATTGAGATAAGAGTATCTGTTTCCCGCACTATAGATTCTGGCAAAACGTAGCCGCCATCGCCTTTTCGACCAATCCTGACTAACTCATTGGTGATCATTGGAGCTAAGAAATTTAGCTCGGCTGGAATTCTGAGTACGGAAGAAGTGCTCATACTATTAGCCATTCTAATTCCTCTTCGCATCCAAGATACATTGCACTGATGCTTGCTTGCGTGATGAGTGCGCCACTTATGCCATCCTGCTACATACTCGCTGCTCACACTGCAAGTGATTGATATGTTTTCAACGCAGTCGCGTACTCACCGCGCTCATATGCAGTAGCAGCATCTTCAAATGGACCTGCCCACACCGTACCAGCAGTCAACAGGAGTGCAGTACCTACAGATAGTATCAGTCGTGTCACTGAGGATGCCTCCTAAAAGACCGTCAGGACTGCAGGCGGACTCCGGCAGTGTGCTCCCGTTGGTGGAAATGGTCAAATGGAGTTTGGAGGAGCTTCGCGGCACTTTGTGGGGATGTGGGCTGGTCGCTACGTGCGTGTCAACGGCTTGCGGTCGGCAGGGTCCCGCCCTATACTCGGGACTCTGGGGTCATTCCATTTGAGTGTCATGGAGGTCGTGATGAGTTCGCTTCCGCTGCTCTTCAAAAAAGAAGGACTAGTTGAAAAGCACCAGGTTGAAGGAGTCGACCCGAGCGAACGGTATTTCAATCGTACAG